>Ga0316189_10000609_pt1 | contig 35691 bp, 38 predicted proteins | sample LowCovwburrow_MG_FD_204930 | JGI IMG/M metagenome (GOLD analysis project Ga0316189, IMG submission 204930) | Coastal sediment microbial communities from Maine, United States - Lowes Cove worm burrow | ecosystem: Environmental > Aquatic > Marine > Coastal > Sediment | place: USA: Maine...
GATATTAAAGGAGCTCGTTTTTGGAGAGGGGCTAAAACGGCCATTGAAGAGAACATTCCTAATGTTGCTTTTATTCGAACACAAATTGAATTAGTGGAATACGTATTTGCTAATAATGAAGTAGACGAAATCTGGATTACTTTTCCGGACCCTCAAATAAAATACAAACGTACTAAACATAGAATGACCAACACAGTATTTTTAGAACGCTATAAAAATATCCTTAAACCAGATGGGGAAGTTAACCTGAAAACAGATAGCGAATTTATGCATGGTTATACCCTTGGGTTATTACATGGTGCAGGACATGAAGTGTTATATGCCAATCATGATGTCTATAAGCAAGAGGGCAGCCCAGAAGAAGTTACAAGTATTCAAACATTCTATGAAGGTCAATATTTGCAGCAAAACAAACCAATTACGTATATTAGATTCAAATTAAAGAATCGTTGAACATAACTGTAATATTTTTTCTTGGTATGATAATTACACTTGTTGGTGTAGTTCCTCCGGGGTTGTTAAATATGACGGCAGCCAAGATAAGCCTTAAAGAGGGATACAGTAGAGGTATAATGTTCTCCGTTGGTGTATGTTTGATTGTTATTTTTCAAACATATTTAGCTGCTATTTTTGCTAGATATTTAAGTAATCACCCTGATGTTATTGACATTTTACAGCGTGTTGCTTTAGTGATTTTTGTTTTGATAACAATCTATTATCTCATTTTTGCAAAAACTCAAGTACAACCGGATGCCGTAAATCGAGTTAAGAGTAAACATAGTAGATTTTTCTTTGGAATGTTTTTATCCTGTCTTAACATGTTTCCAATTCCATATCAAGCCTATATGACCATAACTCTGGCTTCCTTTGGTTGGTTAACATTCGATTTTACTAGCATTGCGGCATATGTTGCAGGGTCTGCGATGGGAACATTTGTAATGTTATATGTTTATATTTTCTTTTTTGACAGAATAAAAAATAAAGCATTTACTTCTCAAAAAAACATGAACTATATTATTGGTAGTATTACAGGTATTATTGCTGTAATCACGTTGTTTAATATTATCATGGAATTATAATGAAGAAAGAAACACTAAATTTTTTTGACAAAGTTTACGAAGTCGCCAAACAAATTCCTTACGGAAGAGTAACTAACTATGGAGCAATTGCCAAGTATTTAGGAGCAATTAGAAGCGCACGAATGGTTGGTTATGCCATGAATGGGTCGCATGTAAGGGATGTGCCAGCTCACAGAGTGGTTAACCGAAAAGGATTGCTCACAGGGAAACACCATTTTGACGGCACAAATTTGATGCAACAATTATTAGAAAATGAAGGGATACGTATAATTGACAATCAAATTCAAGATTTTGAAAACGTATACTGGGATCCGTCAAAAGAATTGTAATTATATTATAAAATTTGTAAATAATAATATAAAATATTAAGATTTGTTCTTCTAATTTCTACTTTATTATTTAAACATTTCGCTGTATATTTGCACCTTAGAATAAATCTAAATAAGAAATGAAACTTAGTAAACAAGATATATTAAAAGCATTAGAATCTATTACCGTTCCTGGTGAAGGGCAAAATATGGTAGAGAGTGGTGCCGTAAAAAATGTAATAACTTTTGGAGATGAAGTAATAGTGGATATTACAATTACAAACCCAAGTTTACAAGCAAAGAAAAGGACAGAAGTTGATATTATGAAAACGATTCATGATATAGTGTATGAAAAGGCTAAAGTCAAGGTAAATGTCAAGGTTGATGCACCAGTAAAACCAGCTGCCAATGTTATTAAAGGAAAGGCTATTCCTGGAATTCAAAATATTATTGCAGTTGCTTCTGGCAAAGGAGGTGTTGGTAAATCTACAGTGACCGCGAACTTGGCGGTGACACTTTCAAAAATGGGTTTTAAAGTTGGAATTTTGGATGCCGATATTTATGGGCCTTCAATCCCAATTATGTTTGATGTTGAGTCAGAAAGACCATTAGCGGTAAACATTGATGGAAAATCAAAAATGAAACCAGTTGAAAATTATGGTGTTAAAATATTATCCATAGGGTTTTTTACGCAACCTGATCAAGCCGTTGTTTGGCGTGGCCCTATGGCTTCAAAAGCATTAAATCAAATGATTTTTGATGCGGCTTGGGGCGAGTTGGATTTTATGCTTATCGATTTACCACCTGGTACGGGAGATATTCATTTAAGTATTATGCAATCGCTGCCTATTACGGGTGCAGTAGTTGTCAGTACACCACAAAAAGTAGCCCTAGCTGATGCTAAAAAAGGAGTGGCCATGTTTCAACAAGAAAGCATTAATGTTCCAGTTTTAGGGATAATTGAGAACATGGCTTATTTTACACCAAAAGAATTGCCAAATAACAAGTATTATATTTTTGGTAAAGAAGGGGCAAAAGACTTGTCAGAAGATTTAAAAGTTCCTTTTTTAGGTGAAATCCCACTAGTACAAAGTGTCAGGGAAGCAGGAGATATAGGTCGCCCAGCAGCTTTACAAACAGCAACGCCTATAGAACAAGCTTTTGAAAAACTAACTCAAAACGTTGTACAAGAAGTTGTGAGAAGAAATGATGATTTGCCACCGACCGAAGCAATAAAAATCACAACAATGGCTGGATGTTCAGCAATTAAAAAATAATTATGACGACACAGGAAATAAGACTAAATGTAGAAAGAGCATTAGATGAAATTCGTCCTTTTTTAGAAAGTGATGGAGGTAATATTTCTTTAGTGTCTATTGAGAACGACAACCTTGTGAAAGTTCAGCTTGAAGGAGCATGTGTAGGGTGTAGTGTAAACCAAATGACACTTAAATCTGGAGTTGAGATGACTATAAAAAAATATGCTCCACAAATAGAGCATGTGATAAATATAGAATAAGCAGCATCAAGCCTTTGATTTAACCAAGACTTGATGCCGCTTGATTCATATTACATATTTCTATATAAATCTAAACGTTCCCATTTATTATTCACTTCTTCTTGAGCTTGTTTAAGTAAAGATTCACCTAATTCAGCATTTTCTTTAACAACCCTCGTGAAACGTGTTTCATTATACATGAAATCGCTTAAAGGCAAGCTAGGTGCTTTGGAATCGAGCTTAAATTTTTTCCCTTTTGGTTTTGATGGGTTAAATCTAAACAGAGGCCAATACCCTGTTTCTACAGCTTTTTCTTGTTGCAAAGCACCGTCTTTTAAATCATAGCCATGTTCGCCACAATGCGAATATGCAATAATTATTGAAGGACCTGGATAAGCCATGGCTTCTTCAATAGCCTTAAGTGTCTGCAAATCTTTGGCACCTATGGCAACTTGTGCTACATAAACGTTTTCATATGAAACAGCCTGTAAGGCTAAACTTTTTTTACTTGTTCTTTTACCTGAAACTGAGAATTTTGCACTAGCGCCCAATGGTGTCGCTTTAGAGGTTTGTCCTCCAGTATTAGAGTACACCTCGGTATCCAATACCATGATGTTAATGTCTTCTCCTGAAGCTAATACATGATCTACACCGCCATATCCGATATCATAAGCCCAGCCATCACCACCAAGAATCCAAACAGCCTTTCTACGAAGATATTCGGTAAGTTGATTTAGTTTGACTGCATCATCATCATTATCAATAGTTTTTAGAGTTTTTTTAAGTATTTCGATGTCATCTATTTTTTTAGCCTTTTGAATTTCTGTTTCTTCAGGATTGTTTAGTATAGCTTCAACAATCTCACTACCAACTAGTAATTCTAGTGACTTTAATAAATCGACAGCGATTTCTTGCTTTTTAGATAAGGCTAATTTCATACCCAATCCAAATTCTGCATTGTCTTCAAATAATGAATTAGCCCATGCTGGGCCTCTACCAAATTCATTCGTTTTATAAGGCGTCGTTGGTAAGTTTCCGCCATAAATAGAGGAACAGCCAGTGGCGTTTGCTATTAAAATACTATCGCCAAATAATTGCGTCAATAATTTAATATAAGGCGTTTCACCGCATCCTGAGCATGCTCCAGAAAATTCAAATAAAGGTTCTAAAAATTGTGACCCTTTTACATTGGTGATTTGCAACGCTGTTCTATCGTATTCTGGTAGATTTACAAAGTAATCCCAATTGATATTTTCTTCTTTTTCTACATCTAGTTTCTTATGCATGTTTATCGACTTGAAGTCATCAATTTCTTTACTAACAGCTGGACAAACGGCAACACAAAGATCACATCCCGTACAATCTTCGGGAGAAACTTGCAATACGTAAGATTCAACGTCACTTTTGAACGGTCTACCTTTGGCAGCTATCGTTTTCAAAGTTTTAGGAGCATCAACCAAATCGGTATTTGATACAACTTTTGCTCTTATGGCTGCATGCGGACAGATTACAACACATTTATTACATTGCGTACATAAATGTTCATCGTCCCAAATTGGTATAAAATCAGCAATACCGCGTTTCTCATATTGTGTTGTACCTGTTGGGAATGTACCATCAACGGGAAATGCACTTACAGGAAGTTCGTCGCCTTTACCGGCTAATATTTTTCCCAAAATTTCTTTTACAAATGGATCATCTGTGCCTGTCATCATAGATTTTAATTCTCTGTTATTTGTTATTTTCTTTGGATAATCAACCTTTTGAAGATTTTCTAAAGATTTATCTACAGCATTAAAATTCATTTGTACAACTTTGTCACCTTTATGAGCATAAGATTTTACAATTGCATTTTTAATTTTCTCTATGGCTTCCTCTTTTGGAAGAATTCCAGAAATGGCAAAGAAGCAAGTTTGTAAAATGGTATTGGTACGTTTACCTAATTTGGCTTCTTGAGCAACGTTTGTAGCATCAATAACATAGAATTCCAACTCATTTTCAATAATTTCTTCCTGCATTCTTCTAGGTAAATTATTCCAAATAGTTTCATTGGAAAAAGGAGCATTTAACAAAAATGTCCCACCTTTTTTTATGTTTTTTAGGATATCGTACTTTTCAATAAAATTAAACTGATGGCATGCAATAAAATTTGCTTTATGGATTAAGTATGTTGAATAAATTGGTTTTGGTCCAAATCGCAAATGCGATACTGTTTGAGCCCCAGCTTTTTTAGAATCGTAAACAAAGTATCCTTGAACATAATTATCAGTAGTTTCTCCAATAATTTTAATAGAATTTTTATTGGCACCAACAGTACCATCTGACCCTAATCCATAAAACATACAATTAAAAGTACTTTTAACGGTTTCTAATCGACTACCTATTTCAAGACTTGTATGGGAGACATCATCATTAATACCAATAGTAAAATGATTTTTCGGAATGTCTTTATCCAGTTCATCATATACAGATTTTACCATTGCTGGGTCAAATTCTTTAGAAGATAGCCCGAAACGCCCACCTATTATTCTAGGCATGTCTCTGTTACTTTCATTAAATGCTGTAACAATATCTAAGTAAAGAGGTTCACCTATGCTACCCGGTTCTTTTGTTCGATCTAAAACAGCCACATTTTTAACTGTTTTTGGTATGGCATCAATAAAATGACTGATTGAGAAAGGTCTAAATAAACGGACTATTATAGCCCCCACTTTCTCTCCATTTTTAACCATTGTATCAACAGCTTCTAGAACGGGTCCTTGACCAGACCCCATGATAACAATCAACTTCTCAGCTTCTTGGTGACCAACGTAATAGAATAAACTGTACTTGCGCCCAGTGTGCTTATAAAATTCGTCCATAGTATTTTGAACTATTTCTGGAACTTTATCATAGAATGTGTTCGCTGCTTCTCTCGCTTGAAAGAATACATCAGGATTTTGAGATGTGCCTCTTACCACTGGATGGTCCGGATCTAAAGATCTTTTTTTATGTGCCATGATTTTATCTTCCGGCATCATGCTTTTAATGGTGTTATCTGATATCGCATCAATTTTTGAAATCTCATGGGATGTCCTAAACCCATCAAAAATATTTAAGAAAGGAATCCTAGATTTTAATGTTGCAGTTTGGGATATTAATGCAAAATCTTGTGCTTCTTGTACAGAACCTCCAAACAACATAGAAAAACCAGTTTGTCTCGTAGCCATAACATCAGAGTGGTCTCCAAAAATGGATAGTGCGTGAGTTGCTATGGTTCGCGCGGCTACATGAATAACCGTTGGTAATAGCTCGCCAGCTATTTTATACATATTTGGAATCATTAAAAGCAACCCTTGTGATGCCGTAAAAGTTGTTGTTAATGCACCGGCCTGTAAAGAACCATGAACTGCACCTGCTGCACCACCTTCACTTTGCATTTCTACTATTCTGGGAATATTATTCCAAATATTTGTTTCACCATTCGAACTATAAACATCAACATGTTCTCCCATTGGTGAAGCTGGTGTTATTGGGTAAATAGCACAAACTTCATTGGTTTTATGAGCTACTCTAGCTACAGCCTCATTTGCATCGCAAATAAGTTTTTGAACCTCTTTTTCCATAATACATTTATTGTTTAATACTCTTTTGAGTTTTAATAAGTGAAGTGAAAGTAAAAACTGTGACTTATAAATACTATGACTTATGTCAGTTACAGAACTAACCCAAAAAAGAGTTCTATTAAAATTGTTAAAATATTTTTGAGAATAAAAAAAATCACTCATTATTACTAAATGTAATAAGAGTGATTTTTAATTTTCAATACGCTCTCATTGGAGCTCAATAAAAGTTATAAAAACAATCTATTCTCCATGCAACCAAGCCTTTTTTGCTAATAATGTTTCTTCGCTTTCTACATGGTCTTCATCAGGGACACAACAGTCAACCGGGCAAACAGAGGCACATTGTGGTTCATCATGAAACCCTTTACATTCTGTACATTTATCAGAAACAATAAAATAAAATTCATCAGACACGGGATCATTGTCAGCATCAGCATCTACTTCTCCACCTTGGGGCAAAGTAACCATACCACTTAAAGCTGTTTCATCGGCGTAAGCCCATTCCTGATCTGGTTCGTAAATTGCATTATTAGGACACTCTGCAACACAGGCGTCACAATTAATACATTCGTCGGTTATAATAATCGCCATAATTTATCTATTTTTATGATGTATAATATATGTAAATATAATATATGTAAAATTAAATTTCATTTTACATTTTTAACGTGATAAATGTCATGTTTCATATAAAAAAGTGAAATTATATTTGATGCTTATAATATTATAAGCTCAATAATAAGATAAAATTAAATAAAATTTTCAAACTATCATAAAATATGATTACAACTGAAAAAAACACTAAGCCTGAATCTCTTGAAGCTGTAGTAATTAGATTTGTAGGTGATTCTGGTGATGGCATGCAGTTAACAGGCACACAATTCTCCGACACTTCAGCAATGTTTGGAAATGATATTGCTACGTTTCCAAATTACCCCGCCGAAATTAGAGCTCCACAAGGTAGCTTATATGGTGTTTCAGGATTTCAAGTTCATATAGGTAGTATAGAAATTAGTACACCAGGCGAAGATTTGGACTTATTGGTTTGTATGAATCCTGCTGCATTAAAAACAAATTTAAGTGCGCTAAAAGCGGGTCATACAATTATTATTGATACAGATTCTTTTACAAAGAAAAATCTTGAAAAAGCAATGTATGCAAGTAACCCTTTAGAAGACGGTAGTTTAAATAATTATCGTGTTATTGAAGTGGCTATGACATCGCTGACAAAGGAAGCTTTAAAAGATTTGGAAGGGCTGGATAATAAAAGCATCACGCGTAGTAAAAACATGTTTGCTCTAGGAATGGTGTATTGGATGTATGATAGAGACATGAATCATACCTTAGATTTTTTTAACAAAAAATTCATAAATAAACCAATCATTGCTGAGGCTAATTCTAAAGTATTAAAAACAGGTTTTTACTTTGCAGAAACATTAGAATTAATTCCAAACTCGTATTCTATTTCTCCATCTAAAATGCCAAAGGGGACTTATAGAATTATAAATGGTAATCAAGCAACAGCTTGGGGATTTTTAGCTGCAGCTGAAAAAAGTGGACTGGAATTATTCTTAGGGTCTTACCCTATTACACCAGCATCTGATATTCTTCATGAGCTAGTTAAACATAAACATTTTGGTGTAAAAGCATTTCAAGCAGAAGATGAAATCGCGGGAATAACATCTGCTATAGGTGCTTCTTTTGCGGGAGATTTAGCCATTACAACAACATCTGGACCGGGTTTAGCTCTAAAGGGAGAAGCTGTTGGCTTAGCAATGATTCTTGAATTGCCTTTGGTTGTGGTTAATGTTCAGCGAGGTGGGCCATCAACAGGCTTACCTACAAAAACCGAGCAGTCAGATTTATTACAAGCTTTATATGGCAGAAATGGTGAAAGTCCATTAATTGTAATAGCAGCCAGTACGCCGGCAGATTGTTTTGATTGGGCATACGAAGCCGCTAGATTGACACTTGAACACATGACTCCTGTTTTGTTATTAACAGATGGTTATATAGCAAACGGATCAGAGCCTTGGAAAATAAAAACAATCAATGATATGCCTCCTATCACGCACAAGCAAATTAATGGAGGAGATTCTGAAAAATGGAATGTATATAATCGAGATGCTGTTACTTTAGCAAGAGAATGGGCGATACCTGGCACCGCTGGTTTTGAGCATCGCGTCGGGGGTTTAGAAAAAGATAAAACCACAGGAAACGTATCCTATATTCCTGAAAATCATGAGTACATGACTCATATAAGAGCTGAAAAAGTTGAAAGAGTACAGAACAGTATTCCTGATTTAAAATCAGACTTTAATGATGAGGGAGATTTATTAGTTGTTGGCTGGGGAGGCACTTTTGGGAGCTTGCATTCTGCTGTAAAAAAATTAACTGAAGAGGGACTCAAAGTTGGACATGTACATTTTAACTACATCAATCCGTTTCCTAAAAATACTGAAGCAGTTTTTTCTAAATTTAAAAAGATTATAGTTTGTGAATTGAACAGTGGTCAACTAGCTTCTATACTTAGAGCTAAATTTACAAATATTAAATTTTCTCAATACAATAAAGTGCAAGGGTTGCCATTTGGAGCTAGTGAACTATCACAAAAATTTAAAACACTTATAAAATAGATATGGCTGAAACATTAAAATATACGTATAAAGATTTTACAAGTGATCAAGAAGTTCGATGGTGCCCTGGTTGCGATGATTATGTAATATTACGGGCCATGCAAAAAGCTTTGCCAGAAATGGGAGTTAAAAAAGAAGATGTGGTCTTTATATCAGGTATAGGGTGTTCATCTCGTTTTCCTTATTATATTGACTCTTTTGGAATGCATAGTATTCATGGAAGAGCTCCTGCAATTGCTAGTGGTGTTAAACTGGCCAATCCAGATTTAAGTGTTTGGGTGATTACTGGTGATGGAGATTCATTGGCTATTGGGGGTAATCATTTTATTCACGTATTGAGAAGAAATCTTGATTTGAATATAATACTATTTAATAATGAAATTTATGGCTTAACAAAAGGACAGTTTTCTCCAACGTCATTAATTGGCCAAAAAACCAAAACATCTCCTTATGGTAATACACAACCTCCTTTTTCGCCAGGCGAGTTGGCTTTAGGTGCTCAGGCACGTTTTTTTGCTAGAATTGGTGGAAATACTCCTAAGGAAATGACACAATTATTTATTGATGCTCAAAAATTCAAAGGCACATCTTTAGTAGAAGTACTTCAAAATTGCCCCATATTCAATGATGGTTGTTATGCACATATTACAGACAAAGCTGTACGTGAAGACAAACAAATACATCTCGAGCATGATAAACCAATGATTTTTGGAAAAGAACGAGATAAAGGTTTAGTCTTGAATGGACTGAAATTAGAAGTTGTTACCATAGGTGAAAATGGAATAACCGAAAGTGATTTATTAATTCATGATGCTAAGGAGCCGGATTCTACTTTGCACTCAATGTTAGTCAGATTAGAATATCCAGTTGCAACTGGGATTATAAGAGCTGTTGAAGAATTGACTTTTGAAGAAAGAGAAGCAGCAATCACTCAAGAAGTAAAGACAAATTCTAAATTTAATAGTGTAGATGATTTGTTTTTCTCAGGAGAAATCTACGAAGTTTAAAATTCAAAATTGTTAATAAAATGGGCTCAGAAGCTATTATAGTATTTTTTCTTGCTGGAGTTGTAATGGTTGCTGGTGCAAATTTTTTATCAAATTTAATTTCACATAAATCAGATAATCCTCAAAAAAGAGAACCTTATGAAAGTGGAATGGTTACAAAAGGACCTACTTGGGTACAGTTTAAAGTAGGATATTATCTTTTTGCAATACTGTTTTTAATTTTTGATGTTGAGGTGGCATTTTTGGTGCCATGGGCTGTGGTTTTTCAAGATTTCGGTGGGGTTGCCTTTATAGAAGTCCTAATTTTCATCATTATCTTAGGGTTGGGATTGTTATATGCATGGAAGAAAGGAGCATTGAAATGGGAATAGACCAATCAAATAAAATTCCTGAAGATTTTCCTGGAAAAGTGATTCCTGCAGGAAATGGTGCCAATGTCGTTGTCACTTCATTAGATAAAATCATTAATTGGGGACGAGCTAATTCATTGTGGTCCTTATATTTTGGAACAAGTTGTTGTGCTATTGAAATGATGCAAACCGGAGCATCTAGGCATGACTATTCGCGATTTGGATTTGAGGTCGCAAGACCTTCTCCAAGACAAGCAGATTTAATAATTATTGCGGGCACAATAGTTAATAAAATGGCACCAGTTTTACGTCGCTTGTACGATCAAATGGCCGAGCCAAAGTATGTGATTGCAATGGGCGCATGTGCTATTTCGGGCGGCCCATTCTTTTATAACACATATTCTGTGGTAAAAGGAGCAGACCATGTTATTCCGGTGGATGTATATGTGCCTGGTTGCCCACCAAGACCAGAAGCATTGCTTGAAGGCATGCTAATGCTTCAGGATAAAATAAGAACTGAAAACATGAAACATAAAGTCAATCCAATCGAAGGTTTTGATGAAGGTTTATACAATAAAGAATGACAAACGAGGCTTTACAACAATTAATCGGTAGTTGGTTTCCTAATCCAGAGGTTGATGAGATTCCTCAAATTATAGAGAATCTCGAAACAAGTGAAGTTTTAGAAGAAAATGTTGAATCTTCAAAACCAATCAATCCAAGTCTTTTAGAATTTACAGAAGAAGGCTCTCAATTTTTGAGCATATTGGTTCAACCTGAGCATTTGTATGCTCTTATGAATCAATTAAAATTAAATAAACAAACTCATTTTGATTATTTATTTTGTTTAAGCGGTGTCGATTGGGGAGAAGAACTAGGTGTTGTATATCATTTAGAATCGACAACACATAGGCATAGTATTGTGGTAAATGTTAAAACAAAAAATAGAGAAAATCCAAATTTTGACTCTATATGTGATATATGGAGAACGGCTGAGTTTCACGAGCGTGAAGCATTTGATTTTTTTGGAATAAAATTTAATAATCATCCCAATTTAAAACGTCTTTTTTTAACTGAAGACTGGGAAGGTTTTCCATTGCGTAAGGATTATGTAGATGAAATTAATATGGTCATCAAATAGATATTAATGCAACCAACGATAGCAAATACCAACTTTAAAACAGAACCCTATCAAATCAATATGGGGCCTCAGCATCCTGCAACACACGGTGTTTTAAATCTTCTTTTGACCATTGACGGTGAAATTATTAAAAAAGTTGAGCCAGACTTGGGTTATATACATCGCTCAATTGAAAAAATGTGTGAGCGTGATAGCTACCAACAAATAGTCCATCTCACAGATAGAATGGATTATTTGTCATCTAACATTAATAACGAAGCTGTTTGTTTAGCTGTTGAAAACGCCCTTCAATTAGAAATTCCGGAGCGTGTTAAAGTGATTCGGACGATTATTGGTGAACTCACCAGAATTTCATCACATTGCTTATGGTGGGGTGTGATGGGTATGGATGTAGGTGCATTAACCACATATTTTTATGGTTTTAGAGATCGTGAAATGCTTAACGATATTTTTGAAGAAACCTGTGGTGCACGATTAACCATGAACTATAATGTTCCAGGAGGACTGATGTTAGATATTCATCCTAATTTTGTTAAAAGGGTTAAAAAATTTGTTGCTCATTTTAAAACCAAAATACCAGAGTACGATAGACTTTTAACTGATAATGTTATTTTTCAGAAAAGAACAAAAGGTGTTGGGATTTTATCAAAAGAAGACGCGATTTCGTTTGGTGTAACAGGACCAGTGGGTCGTGCTTCTGGATATTCATGTGATGTTAGAAAATACCATCCTTATAGTGCTTTGGACAAAGTAACATTTAAAGAATGTTTAAAAACGGAGGGGGATACCTTTGCTCGCTACCAAGTTAGAATTATGGAATTATGGGAATCGTTGTCTATTGTAGAGCAACTTATTGATAACATTCCAGAGGGAGAACATCGTGTGGCGACCAATGCGGTAATTAAATTACCAAAGGGAGAATATTATCAAAAAGTAGAAACTGCCAGAGGCGAACTAGGTGTGTACATAATAAGCACAGGTACAAAAAACCCATATCGACTTAAATTCCGTTCTCCAGGATTTTCAAATTTATCGGCCTTAAATCATATGGCAGTTGGAGGGAAAATAGGCGATTTAGTAGCAACAATGGCAACACTGGATTTAGTGATTCCAGATATAGATAGATAAAAATAATGCAATGAACAAATCATTAAGTATACTAACAAATATTCATGATTGGCTTTTTAGCATCATGCCAGAAGGAGTGGCGAGTATTGTTGAAATGGTGTTGATAGGAGTAGCTTATCTTGGGTTCTTTGCCATAGCAGGATTGTTTTTAGTGTTGCTGGAAAGACGGGTTGCTGCTTGGTTTCAGTTGCGAATTGGACCTAATCGGGTAGGTTATTTAGGTCTTTTGCAAACAATGGCAGATGCATTAAAATTGGTGTCTAAAGAGCTTACAGGAACAATAAAAGCTGATAAATTTTTGTATAATTTAGCCCCATACTTTGTAATTGTCTCATCGTTAATGGCGTTGGCAGTTTTTCCGTTTACAAAAGAGATTCAAGCATTCGATATTAACATAGGGGTCTTTTTTTTAATTGCTATTTCTTCTATTGGAGTTATAGGGATTCTAATAGGAGGCTGGGCGAGTAACAATAAATTTGCTTTAATTGGTGCCATGAGAAGCGGAGTTCAGACTATTAGTTATGAACTCTCGATAGGACTATCACTTTTGACCATGATATTAATTACAGGGTCTTTACAACTTTCAGAGATAGTGGAGGTTCAAAAAAGCGGATGGCTTATTGTTCAAGGTCATGTTCCTGCAATTATAGCATTTATGATTTATATGATAGCCGGCACAGCAGAAACCAACAGAGCACCATTTGATATGGTAGAAGCTGAATCAGAATTGGGAGCTGGATTTCATACCGAATATTCTGGGATGAAGTTTGCCTATTTCTTTTTAGCTGAATTTATTAACATGTTTATAATTGCAGCTATCGCTACTACAATATTTTTTGGAGCATGGTTATCGCCGTTTGGCATCACAGAATCTATACCATGGCTAGGCGTATTTTGGTTTATGGGAAAGGCATTGATTCTGGTGTTTTTAATGATGTGGTTCAGATGGACGTTTCCGAGATTAAGAGTAGATCAGTTACTAACATTAGAATGGAAATATTTACTGCCAATTAATCTAGTCAATATTCTAATTATGGCTTTAATTGTTTGGCTAAACCTAACCATTAAGTTTTAAAGTGTATGAGTTATTTTTCAGACATATATAAAGGAATTAAAACACTGCTCACGGGTATGAGTGTTACTGGAAAATATTTCTTGAATTCAAGAAAAGGAGCGATTACACAACAATATCCTGATAACAGAGCTACGTTAAAAATGTTTGACCGCTTTCGGGGAGAGGTGATTATGCCTCATGATGAAAATAATGAACATGCCTGTACAGGTTGCCAAAAGTGTGAAATAGCATGCCCTAATGGAACCATAGAAATAATCTGGGATAGAGGAATTGACGAAGACACAGGCAAAAAGAAGAAGAAAATTGACCAATTTGTATATCATTTAAGTATGTGTACCATGTGTGCTTTGTGTATTGATGTTTGTCCCACAGATGCAATAATTTGGGGACAGAATTTTGAAAATTCAGTTTATGATAGGACAAAGTTAACTCGGGTTTTAAATGAGCCTGGATCTAAAGTAAGAGCTGGAATCGAAGATTAAGTATATGGAAAAAATTATATTTTACATTTTAGCATTAATTATGATTGGAGCGGCAATTGCTTCAGTTAGTAGTCGAAAAATGTTACGATCAGTCATCTACTTATTATTTACTCTTATTGGTGTTGCTGGAATTTTCTTTTTAATTGATTATAATTTTCTGGCAGCTGTTGAATTAACGGTATATGCTGGTGGAATAATAGTGCTCATGATATTTTCAGTACTTCTTGTGCATCATATCGAGATGAAACTTGAAGTTGCAAAACTATCAAAACGCATACTGGTTGCTGGAGCTTGTATTATTGGAGCAGGTGTATTTCTATCTGTAATTTATTCATACGATTTTAATGAGCACGGTGTAGCGATAACAACTACAACTGCCGAAATAGGATATGGCTTACTAAACTTTGAAGCAGGAGGCTTTATTTTGCCTTTTGAAGTCATTAGCGTGCTTTTATTAGCGGCAATGATAGGCGCAATTATTATTGCTAAAGGAAAGAAACTAGAATCTAATACTGACGATCCAAAATGATAGACGGCATTAGCATATACGATCTCTTGACCCTAACGACAATATTATTTTTTATTGGTGTTTACGGGTTTATAACTAGAAAAAACTTGATATCAATTTTGATTTCTGTAGAGTTAATCTTGAATGCTTCGGTTGTAAATTTTGTTGTTATTAACAAGTATTTATATCCCGATATGTTACAAGGTGTTTATTTTTCAATTTTTATTATAGCTGTAGCTGCTGCCGAAACGGCATTGGCAGTATCAATAATTATTAGCCTTTATAGACAAATAAATTCTGTTGAGGTTAAAGACACTGAAGTCATGAAGTATTAATATTTAGAATATGGACATTAGTTACATCATATTAATCCCATTAATTCCTTTAGCAGTTTTTTTGCTGTTAGGGATTTTTAATCAGAAAATTAAACCAGCTGTTTCTGGATATGTTGGTGTGTTCGGATTATTGGCGTCAGGAATATTGTCTTTGTATGCAGCCTATCAATACTTTTTTATTATTGGTAAAGTTGATGGTGTTTATCAAACATTTGTAGATAAAACCGTTTGGATGAAATTTACAGAAACACTTCAAATAGATATGGGAATTTTAATTGACCCCATTTCTGTTATGATGCTTGTTGTAGTTTCTATTGTGTCATTAATGGTACATATTTATAGCAGAGGGTATATGAAGGGTGATGGAGGTTATACTAAATTCTTTGCCTTTTTATCACTGTTTTCTTTTTCTATGTATGGATTGGTATTAGCCACAAATCTGTTTCAAATTTATATGTTCTGGGAGCTGGTTGGTGTGTCATCCTATTTGTTAATTGGATATTACTATACAAAACCATCGGCAGTAGCCGCTGCAAAAAAAGCATTTATAGTGACGCGTTTTGCCGATTTAGGTTTTCTGATTGGGATATTAATAATGGGTTATTATACAGGTACGTTCGACTTTGAAACCTTAAATAACCCAGAAGGAAGTGCCATTTTAAATTGGGCGTCAACCTCGTTTATGGGCTTATCTGTAATCACTTGGGCATTGCTCTTAATATTTATTGGTGGTGCAGGAAAATCTGCAATGTTACCATTTCATATTTGGTTACCGGACGCGATGGAAGGTCCTACACCAGTGTCTGCATTAATTCATGCAGCAACAATGGTAGTTGCAGGTATTTATTTAGTAGCCCGATTGTTCCCGATGTTTTATTTTGTAGAGCATGGGTTCGCTCTGAATATAGTTGCTTATGTGGGTGCGATTTCGTCCTTATTTGCTGCCATAGTTGCCATTACACAAACCGATATTAAGCGTGTGCTTGCATTTTCAACCATGTCACAACTTGGTTATATGATGATGGCATTGGGTGTTTCAGGTTACGATGGACATGAAGGTGTTGGTTATATGGCATCTATGTTTCATTTGTTTACCCATGCTATGTTTAAAGCCTTATTGTTTTTAGGAGCAGGGTCTGTTATTCATGCCGTACATAGTAATTATTTAAAAGATATGGGAGGCTTACGAAAGTATATGCCAATTACAAATATCACGTTTTTAATTGCGGCTTTAGCAATTGCCGGGATGCCACCTTTTGCGGGATTTTGGAGTAAAGACGAAATTTTAGTAGCTGCTTTTGAGCATAATAAACTGATTTATTATATCGGTATTTTTGTTGCTGGATTGACTGCATTTTATATGTTTAGAATTTACTTTGGAATATTCTGGGGAAAAGAAAAAGAATACGAACATAAACCAAAGGAGTCGCCATTATCAATGACATTCCCTCTTATGTTTTTGGCATTATTAAGCCTTGTTGGGGGGTTAATTCCTTTTAGTGAATTTGTGTCTGCCGATAAAGTGGGCTTTGAAGCACACTTAAATTATCCATTGGCAGCAATTGCTGTGGGTGTTTGCTTAGTGGGAATTATTCTCGCTTGGGTATTTTATAAAAAGGAAAATAGTCTAGCTGATAAATGGGCAAATGCGTTTGGGCCATTTTACATATGGGCGAGTGATAAGTTTTATTTTGATGAAATATATCTATTTATCACAAAAAAAATACTGTTTAAAAGAGTGTCGGCACCTATTGCTTGGTTTGATAAAAAGGTTGTAGATGGAACCATGGAAGGCATAGGGAACAAAACGGTTTTAACATCTAAAAAAATTAAAGGACTACAGTCAGGAAAAGTACAAGATTATGCATTTGCTTTTGTTGGAGGAACGGTAATTCTTGCTCTAGTGTTTATTTATTTATGGACAAACTAAACGATTAATATGGATATTTTATCACTATTTATAATAGTACCCATAATCACGATTCTAGCATTGGTTTTTGCTAAGGGTTTGAAGCAAGCGCGCATAATTTCTATGATAGGGAGTATGGTTCAGCTTGGGATGTCCATTAATTTGGCGTTCGCCTATTTTGCAGAAAGAGATACTAATAGTGACATTATGGTGTTTACCAAAGATGTAGTTTGGTATAAAGAATTCAATATTCATTACTATATAGGGGTTGATGGTATATCAGTCGCTTTATTATTGTTAACATCGATAGTGGTTCTTGCAGGCGTTTTTATTTCTTGGAAAATGAAGGATTTGCCTAAAGAATTTTTTATATCTCTAATTGTACTGTCAATAGGTGTTTATGGCTTCTTTATTTCATTGGATTTATTTACCATGTTTGTCTTCTTTGAAATCGCTGTAATACCAATGTATTTACTAATTGGTATTTGGGGTTCAGGACCAAAAGAATACTCAGCTATGAAGTTGACACTAATGTTAATGGGTGCATCTGCAGTTTTACTTGTAGGGATACTGGGAATCTATTTTAACTCAGATGCTGATGGAGGTGCTTTAACTTTTAATATATTGGAAATAGCACAAGTTAATATACCACTTGAAATTCAGAAATTATTTTTCCCTTTAGTTTTTATCGGTTTTGCGGTTATAGGGGCCTTATTTCCATTTCATACATGGTCACCAGATGGTCATGCCTCAGCACCAACTGCGGTATCTATGCTTCATGCTGGTGTGTTAATGAAATTAGGAGGCTATGGTGTTTTTAGAGTTGCTATGTATTTGTTGCCTGAAGGAGCATTGCACTGGTCTTGGTTCTTTATTATTTTATCGGCAATTGGGGTGATTTATGGTGCTTTTGCTGCCATAAAACAAACGGATTTAAAATACATTAACGCCTACTCATCGGTGAGTCATTTAGGCTTGGTGCTCTTTGCGCTTTTGATGCTCAATAAAACAGCTTGGAATGGTGCAATTTTACAATCCTTGTCACACGGCTTTATGACCGCACTTTTCTTTGCTTTAATTGGCATGATTTACGGCAGAACACATACAAGGGATATTACAAAATTGGGAGGTTTGTTAAAAGTGATTCCATTTATTTCGGTTATTTATGTCATAGCTGGCTTGGCTTCTTTAGGATTACCTGGATTTAGTGGTTTTGTGGCAGAAATGAACATTTTTGTAGGCGCATTTCAACATGACGATATGTTTTATAGAGTGGTAACCATTATTTCTGTGTCTGCTATTGTAGTAACGGCAGTTTATATTTTACGCGTTGTAGGTATTATGCTCATGGGACCAATTAAGAACGACTCTTATTTGACACTGGAGCGCGTAACATGGTATGAGAAATCAGGAATACTTTTATTGCTTACTCCAATAGTTGGGATGGGTGTAGCCCCATTATGGCTGAGTAATATGATATTAGAAAGTTTGCAACCTTTTATACAAGGGTTGTTATAAAAATTAAATAGAAGACTAAAATGAATTTTAGTAACTTTTTATTAATGAGACAGGAAATTTTGCTTTTGGCAATTATTCTTCTGTTGATTGTGGCGGAGATTTTTATATCCCCTAAAAAGAAACAAAGCATTGTGCATTTGGCAATATTTTTGTTTGGGATTCATACCATTGTTGGGTTTTTTGCAATTGAAGAAAGCAGTTTGTTTGGAGGTATGTTTCGCACTAACGGATTGATACATTTCTTTAAAAACATTCTTAATGTTGGTGTGCTGGTTTTATTGTTACAATCGGCGGACTGGTTAAAAGAAAAAATTGTTCATCACAATAGAGGTACCGAGTTTTTTGTGCTGTTATTTGCCTCTTTATTGGGTATGTATTTCATGATTTCTGCTGGCGATTTCCTTATGTTTTATTTGGGATTGGAATTATCCACACTCCCAGTAGCAGCCTTGGCAGCTTATGAAACAACAAAGCGAAAATCTAATGAAGCTGGAATTAAGTTGATATTATCGGCTGCTCTGGCCTCTGGAGTGTCTTTGTTTGGTATTTCAATGCTTTATGCTACAACTGGGTCTATTTATTTTAATGCTATCGCTGAGGTGATTACTACAACAAACTTGTCTGTATTAGGATTGATATTGTTTTTTGCTGGTTTGGCATTTAAAATTTCACTGGTGCCATTTCATTTTTGGACAGCTGATGTTTATGAAGGCGCACCCATTAGTATTGCCTCCTATTTATCTGTAATCTCAAAAGGCGCCGCAGTTTTCATTTTGATGATGTTATTGTTTACTGTTTTAAAACCATTAATGCCTATTTGGGAGCATATGGTATATGTCTTTGCCATTTTAACTATGTTTATTGGTAATTTATTTGCGCTACGGCAAAAGAACATGAAACGCTTTTTGGCATTTTCTTCAATTGCGCAGGCAGGATTTATTTTATTGGGATTAATCATTGGGAATCAATTAGGAACAGCAACTGTAGTATATTTTGTATTGATTTATGTGTTTTCTAATTTGGCGGCTTTTGGAGTTGTGCAGGCAATATCACTTCAAACAGGAAAAGAACAAATGGAAGATTATGAAGGTTTGTATAGAACCAATCCAAAATTGAGTTTGGTAATGATGCTCGCATTATTTTCTTTAGCGGGTATACCTCCTGTTGCAGGGTTCTTTGGTAAATTCTTTTTATTTACTGCGGCTGCTAGTGAAGGGTATTATGTATTAGTCTTTTTGGCGGTTGTAAATGTGACCATCTCCTTATATTATTATCTTTTGGTTGTAAGGGCAATGTTCCTTAGAAAAAGTGATACGGCAATTCCGTTTTTCAAAAGTAAAATTTACATGAGATTGGGTCTTGTTATCACCGTATTAGGCATTTTAATACTTGGTTTGTACAGTCCATTATATGATTATATTTATGAATTGAGTTCTATATTTAATTAAAAGATTATGGCATTGGTAGGAAAACATATGTTTGGCAGTATTGATGAAACACGAGTTACTTTTGTAGAAAAAGGTGTTACCCAAGACCGTTCTGATTTTTTAAAGAAACTACTAGAACATAATGGTTTTGATGTAATAATTGGTGAGGATAAAAAGAAAGCTGAAGACGACCCTCAACTTTATACTGTGGGTGTTACAGATATGGTTTTCAACCCTACCGTTTGGGTGTTTCAGCGTAGATTAAAAACGTTTGACGGCCATAAAGTAACCCAAGATTATTGGAATCAAGAAACAGCAGATACTGCTCCACAATATTGGAATAATGGCACTCCAAATGATTCCTTTTTGTAATGTTATGATAAAAAACGAACGAGTAAAGTAATCCTATTTATAATCATTCAATTTACAAGGCCCTTCGAGCGTGGATCGTACAATTTGTAATGTGCCATCTTCCCTGGTTGCGATGTGCCATTTAATCAAAGCAATTTCACCATTTTCAATTTCAATACCTGTAATGCTTCTTGGGTGCACACAACTGCCATCATTAAAATAGGCAATCTCTCCTGGTTGCGGAAAGCGAGGTCTGTGGGTATGACCAACAATGGTTGCTAGGTTGTTATTTTCTGCAATCCATTTCTTGGTTCTACGCTCTATTTTTATGAGTTCTTTATAATTTTTTGCAGGACTTGTTGGGTCGGCAATGCCCATAACATTGAGTGGTTTCCAAAGTACACGAACCAAAAAACGACTCCATCTCCAGAATAAATAATTCCACCAATCCGCTTGGTGTCCATGGGTTAAAAACAATTCCTGGCCAGTTGCACAATGTTTTAAAACTATGCCTTCATGGTATTCAATGTCTTTGAACAATTCTACATCTTCGCCTAGTTTCTCGTCAAAATATGTGGATAAATGCTTTTTAATGTATTCAGGATTACGGTATACCATATCATGATTTCCCCAAATCATGTGTAATCTACAATCCTTATGGAACAATTTCATAAGCATATATACGTTTTTATGGGCGTCAAGAATAGAATCGAAATTAGAATTTTCCCAGAGCTCGTCACCATCGCCAACCTCACAATATTGAAAACCTTCAGCATAGTAATGTTTTATGGCATGAAAGTAAATATTACGGTTATTGGCAAAATCGTCAGCAAAACTATTGTCGCCACGATGGCAGTCACTAAACAAAATAAACTTACTCGAATCATCAAACTCAATGACTTTTGCGTTTTTGTAAGCTCTATCTAATCTCGTTTTTGAAGACATGTAATGGTTTTAAATCAAAAATAGCTAAAATATGCTCATACATTACCACCAACTATTTGAGTAAAATTAAAAATCTATTAGATTTGTTGGTATATACATAAGTCGTTTGTAATTTGAATTTTGCAAGGATTTTTTAAAACTAGCAGCGTTAATGTAGTCAATAACTTTTTAGGGTAAAACCAAAAGTCAAAAAGTTATCTTCTTGTTTTTGGTTTTCTATCACTATACTTTCAAATGTATGACGGTAGTTTATTTTAAAGTTTAAAAACTTCCAAATGGGAAGTTCTAACCCAATATCTGCTTGCCAGCGATAATTATTGCTTTGCTCAAGTGAAGGTTGAAAATAATTTTCATGACTTAATATTATTTTATTTTTAAACAAATGATATTTACCATTTACCCAAAACGTTCCACGAAAGGTATTGACGGATTGATTTCCATTGTATGCTGAACGGTTAAAGTTAGCTTTGGAAAAATAGGTGTGTTCATATTCACTTGAAATCGAAAATTTGAGCCAGTGATTTTTATTGTTCAGAATTTGAAAAGTTGCTCCAGCACCTACAAGATAGCGCAAATCAATTTCCCTTCGAAAATTGGTGCTTACAAAACCCAATACAAAAGGATATATTTTTCGCTCAGGATTAAGATATAAAAAGTTGAGACTTAATATGTCTTCATCTGCTTTTTCTTTCCCAAACTCTTGATAAACATACGAATTTGTGGTTTTAAAAACCCATTTCTTGAAAGGTCTAAAACTCAAATCGGACTTTGCTCTAAAAATTAATGTTTCTACATTTCCTCCTTGATAAAATCCAGTTAAAGAAAGGTTTGCTTTCAAGTTAAGCGTATCACTTTCATTGATTTGGGCTGGAAGAAATATGGGAAAAAATAAGAAAAAATACCAAACCTTTTTCATTCTGAATTACTCTTTACAATTTCATTAGTTTTATTCCAAACTCCCTTACGCGGTCCCAATTAGTATATTCAATTTCTGTGCTAGCCTTAGTTGGTCCCTTGGTCATCCACATAATAAACTGAATCATAATTCTATCAAAAAAAGGATATTTTTTATAGTCAAGCTTTCCTGCAAATACTTCAACAATAGTAGGTTTCCAATCAATGGTTTTAAAAAATTTAATTACGTATGGGTTTGTACTCGGGGTACACTTTTCAGATTTTCTTGCAACTAGATTTACAGAAAAAAAAGCTGTTTTCATAGAGTCCAGTTGCTCTTTATTGGTATTTATAAAATCAATTATTTTTTTATTATGAACGCCATATCTAATGCTTGCACCAATAATTAGCTTATCATAATTGGTTACATCTTCATTAAAATCATTAATCGAGAATAGCTCAACGGTTATGTTATTTTTTAGGAATTCGCCTCTAAGTCTATTACAAATTTTTAGAGTTTGTCCATCTGTCGAAGAATATATTATTCCAGTTTTAACATTCATTTCTTTATCAAATAATAATTGTTAAAGTTCATTCATTTATCTCATTTATTAAAAGATAAATTTAAGAGGTGTAAATTTTTATGTCAGGCAAAAATCTACCACGCCACTAACACTTGTGTTTACTTAAAAGCATTTAGCCCTGTAATATCTAATCCAGTAATTAATAAGTGAATATCATGCGTACCTTCGTAAGTAATAACACTTTCCAAGTTCATGGAGTGTCGCATAATAGAGTATTCTCCAGTAATTCCCATACCACCTAGCATTTGTCTAGCTTCTCGGGCAATATTAATGGCCATATCAACATTGTTTCGTTTAGCCATAGAGATTTGCGCTGAAGTTGCTTTACCATCATTACGCAATACACCCAGTCGCCATGTTAATAATTGTGCTTTGGTGATTTCGGTAATCATTTCTGCCAGCTTTTTTTGTTGCAATTGAAACTGCCCAATAGGCTTCCCAAATTGAATACGTTCCTTGCTATATCTTAGCGCTGTATCATAGCAATCCATAGCAGCACCAATAGCACCCCATGCTATACCATAACGTGCAGAGTCCAAGCAGCCAAGTGGAGCCCCAAGACCTGATTTATTCAGTAAAATATTTTCCTTAGGCACCTTGACATTATCAAAAATGAGTTCTCCAGTAGCACTAGCTCTTAGTGACCATTTATTATGTGTTTCAGGTGTTGAAAACCCTTCCATGCCACGCTCTACAATTAATCCATGAATGCGCCCACTTTCATCTTTGGCCCATACTATTGCAATTTGAGCAAAAGGCGCATTAGAAATCCACATTTTGGCACCATTCAACAAGTAATGGTCGCCCATGTCTTTAAAATTGGTAACCATGCCACTTGGGTTAGAACCATGATCGGGTTCAGTTAGACCAAAGCATCCAATCCATTCGCCACTGGCTAATTTTGGTAAATATTTTTGTCGTTGCTCTTCATTGCCATATTTCCAGATTGGATACATTACTAATGAAGATTGTACCGAAGCTGTACTGCGTACACCAGAATCACCACGCTCAATTTCTTGCATGATTAAACCGTACGAAATCTGGTCTAATCCTGCACCGCCATATTCTTCTGGAATGTACGGTCCAAAAGCACCAATTTCTGCCAATCCTTTTACTATTTGAGTTGGAAATTCAGCCTTTTGAGCATATTCTTCAATTATTGGGGATACATCTCTTTTTACCCATTCCCGGGCGGCATCGCGCACTAATTTATGTTCTTCGGTTAAAAGTTCGTCTAGATTGTAATAATCTGGAGCTTCAAATAAATCTGGTTTCATTTAATGGAGTTTTAAAAATGTAATGTAATGATGTGTCAAATTTAACTAAAGGAACTGAAATACCTACCACTTTTGAGTGGAAAAAAGAAGATTTATTGACTCAAAAACTTGGCTAATAAAAGATGAAAATGATGAACACCTTGCTCTCTAGTTGGTGAAAATCGACCAGCTTTGTAAAATGATGAACGAACACCTTTCTGAACGTTTTCAACCACTTCTTCATCTTCTTGCTCGACTTTTTCTAATCCACTTCCGGCACCTTTGCCTAGTTTTGAAGCATCGTAAACATAAGATATAAAGGACACTTTGGTTTTGTTTAAACTCATAGGTTTAACAATATTCAATGATAGTCCCCAAGGATAAAAATTAAACATCATATTTGGGAATACCCAATAGTAATAAGCAGCTACATTTTTACCATAATCAATATGGTCTTCGGGTAAATCGAAAACGTGTTTGGCGTCATCAGAATACCCGATTTGCAAATTACAGTATTGATAGATTTCGGTCTTGTAGCTTCCAAAGTCCAATACAGCATTTAAGCCTTCATGAACAAAAGGCACATGAAATCCTTCTAAATAGTTATCACAATATAAAGCCCAATGTGCATTTACGATAAAATCTTTATTGAGCGATGTATTTAATTTAAACTGATCAATAGGAAGAAACCCAATGCGCTCATTCATCTTATCAATAACTTGCTGAAAATCAAACAATGGATTTAATCCAGCAAATAATAGCTGCCCCCATTTTTGTAACGGAAATTGATGTAAATTATCACAGGGCCTTGGAAAGTCTTCAGCATCTTGGAATTCTGGCATAAACTCAAATTCACCTTTTAAATTAAAACGTCTCCCATGATAGGTACAAGTTAGTTTTTTTGACTTTCCAGAATTCAGCGCCACCAAATTTCCCCGATGTGTACAAACATTGGTTAAGCAAGATATTTCACTTTTTACATCTCTTGTTAAAAGTAAAGGTTCGGTTAAAAAATCCTCAAGTAAAACAAATGGGTGTACAGTTTGATCTGGACCCACCAAGTTTTCATCACCTAAAAATTGCCAAGATTTTAAGAACACATGTTCCTTAATTGCCTCGAAAATAACTTTTTCTTTATAAAATGAGGCTGGAAGTGTTTCGGCTTTTGTAATATCAGGATTAATGTTGAATTTTCTGACCATTGATTTTATAATCGTATATTTAAATGCCTTCTAATTTACATAATAAATGCTTAGTCCTTTTAAACATTTTACATGAAAAAAGAAACACAAAAAATTGGCTTAATTACATCCACATCTTTAGTTGTAGGTAATATGATAGGAGCTGGCATATTTTTATTACCAGCAACATTAGCTAAATACGGAAGCATAAGTATACTGGGTTGGTTGTTTACAGCAACTGGCGCAATGGTTTTAGCCAAAATATTTAGCAATATGAGTAAGATTTTGCCTAACATAAGCGGTGGCCCATACGCTTATTCCAAGGCTGGATTTGGTGATTTTATTGGATTTTTAGTAGCTTGGGGCTATTGGATTTCTATTTGGGTAAGTAATGCAGCATTGATTACTGCAATTATAAGTGCTTTAAGTGTATTTTTTCCAGAACTTGAAACCAATTCTCTTTTGGCAATTTCGATTGGTTTAGGAATAATTTGGTTATTAACTTGGATTAATACTAGAGGTGTTAGTGCTTCCGGAGCATTTCAGGTAGTTACTACAGTTTTAAAGCTTACACCTTTAGTGTTTGTTATTTTATTGGGTGTATTTTATTTTGATAGCAATAATTTTCCGTCATTTAATTTAACTGGAAGTTCTGATTTGGTCGCACTTTCTGGTGCTGCGACGTTTGCACTTTATGCGTTTTTAGGTATCGAAAGTGCTTCTATTCCAGCAGAGAGTGTTAAAAACCCAGAGAAAACAATTCCAAGAGCGACTATGTTAGGAACCATCATTTCTACACTTGTTTATATATTAGGAACGATTGTATTGTTTGGCATGTTGCCAATTGATATTTTGCAAAATTCACCAGCACCATTTGCCGATGCTGGAAAAATAATTGGAGGTGAATATGCAGGATATTTTGTTGCTGCAGGTGCCGCTGTTTCTGCTTTAGGTTGTTTAAATGGATGGATTTTAATATCTGGACAATTACCTATGGCTACTGCAAAAGATAATATGTTTCCTAGAGTTTTTAAGAAAGAAAATAAAAATGGCGCACCATATTTAGGGTTAATAATTGGAAGTGTTTTAACTTCTGTGGTGATGTTGATGAATTATACCAAAGGACTAATAGATCAATTTTCATTTATAGCTAATTTGGTTGTTTTTACTGCACTAATTCCTTATTTATTTGTAGCAGCAGCTTATATTATTGTACGCATAGAGAAAAAACTTCACTTTAATAATGCTTTTAAAACTTTCTCTTTGGGAACTCTTGGTGCAACATATTCCATATGGGCGATTTTTGGAGCAGGATCAGACACCGTTTTTTATGGGTTTTTATTACTATTAGCAGGAATTCCATTCTATGTTTTGATGCAATGGCACAAACGAGAGAAATAAATGAAGACCACTCACCATTCAGAATACCTTCAATTAAGGTCAGTGTATTTAAAATCCACACTGAATGCTTTTATTTCAGATATTCATTTAAGTGAACAATGGAAGGACTTAAATTATTTATCACGACCAAATTTTGACGAAGCTGTTGAAGAGTACGATGTCTTTCAAAAATCTTTGATTGACCAAAACATCGACTTGCGTTATTTTCCTTTAGATAGTAATGTTAAAATCGACTCAATATATTGCAGAGATGCCTCAATTGTCACAGATTTTGGTATGATTATATGCAACATGGGTAAAGGTGAAAGAATTAATGAGCCTCAATCACATTTAGAAGTATACAAACAAAATAATATTCCAATTTTAGGTATTATTGAAGCTCCTGGCACTTTAGAAGGAGGTGATGTAGCTTGGCTGGACAAAAGCACATTGGCTGTTGGCCATACGTATAGAACGAATGAAGAAGGGATATCTCAATTAAAAGCATTGTTAGAACCAAAAGGTATTGAGGTTATCGTTGCAGAGTTGCCACATTATAGGGGGAAACAAGATGTGTTTCACTTAATGTCAATATTAAGCCCGGTTGATAAAGATTTGGCTGTGGTATATTCGCCATTAATGCCAATAAAATTTAGAGATGAGCTTATAAAAAGAGGTTTTGAATTGATTGAAGTTCCTGAAGAAGAATTTGAATCTATGGGCTGTAATGTTTTGGCCCTAGCACCAAGACATTGCATTATGGTAGATGGGAATCCTAAAACAAGAGCCTTACTTGAAGCTTCTGGTTGTAAAGTGGAAGTCTATAAAGGGGAAGAAATTAGTGTAAAAGGAGGAGGAGGACCAACGTGTTTAACACGACCAATGTTGAGGATTTACTAACAATTACATTTTCAAATAGAAATCCTTAGTCAAATTAGTATAATTTTGTGTGTAAACGTGTCTTGAGGTTTCAATAGTTAATTCTTCAACAACCATTTCTTTTTTATCAAATGAAAATTCAATTAGACTACGCTTAAAAGGCGTCTCAGAATTGCCCTTTACCCTTAAAAATTTGTTTGGAAATAAATGTTTTTTAGAAGCCAAAGTTATAAACGGTGTTTCTTCTTTAAACGGAATGACAACAACTAACTTCCCGTTCTTAGATAATAATTTTGAAACGCTTTCAACCAAATGTTCAAAAGGCATGGCATCTTCAAAGCGTGCTAAATCTCGTGTATATTTTGAACTTTTATAATCTTCAGTATAGAAGGGCGGGTTGGAAATAATCAGGTCATAGGTGTCATCAATTTCATCAACAAATTCCTCTAGGGATGCATGATAACAAAAAAGGCGGTCACTCCAAGTGGAGTTTTCAAAATTGTTTACACATTGCTCATAGGCATTGTCCTCAATTTCAATAGCATCAATTTGCTCCGCATAGCATCGTTGTGCTAGCATTAAAGATAAAATTCCTGTGCCAGCTCCAATATCTAAAATTGAATAAGGATTGTGACTGATGTTAGCCCATGCACCAAGCAAAATGGCATCTGTGCCAACTTTCATGGCACATTGATCTTGGTTGATAATAAATTTCTTAAAAAGAAAAGGTTTGCTATGCATGATAAGTTTTTGAGGCTAAATGTATTAATAATTTACGATGTCAATTTTATTTAAAGAATAATTATTTAAATGTTGAAAACTTGTTATTAAACTATGTTAAGTCATGTAATTTAAGCATCCTTTTTAAGTTATATTTAGATAAATCTTTAGAGGCAGTAATATGAAAATAAAGCATTCAAAAAAAGTTATAACCAAAGTAAATAATTTATTAATGATGAATCACCAGGCTGAAAAAATTTATACTGATGCCCATGATCTTGTTGATAATGATGAGCTAAAAACTTTTTTTAGAGAACTCGCTTTTGAAAGAAATGAATTTATAAGAGGATTACGAATAGAAACTATTAAGCTTGGGGAGAAGCCCCAAAGTTTTGAAAGGTTAAACAAGTTGAGTAGAGCCTATTATATTTTCTGGAAAAATTTAAGACCCTTGCTAAAGAAAAATAATACTCCAGAATTGTTTGACCAAATATGCAGTATCAAAGAATGGGGTATTGATAATTACAATAATTTACTACAGGAGCTTAATTTGTCTTTATCTTTATGTAAATTGTTGGCAGAACAACGAGATCTACTTCATTATAAAATGAATAGTATTAAGGTAAAAGAAACTTTAGCAATATAAATCTATTAATCCCTCAGGGGTTTCAACAGTAATAGTTTTGGATTCTCGATCTACCTTTTGAATAAATTCATCATTCATCGGGATTAAAATTTCGATGCCATCCCTGTCAATTTCAAATAAAGATTGTGCCGTATTATCGTTTATGCCTTTTATAATTCCAACTTTTCCAAAGTTGCTATCCATCATAGTAAAACCAATAACTTCGTGAAAATAGAATTTGTTTCCTTCCAGTTTTGGTAATAGCTCTAGGGGCAGATACACATCGCTTTTCATTAAGGCATCAGCATCTTCTTCATTGGTCACTTCTTCAAATTTTACACGGAGTAAATCTGATTTATGAAGTTGAGAACTATCAATAAAAAACGGAATTAAAGAATTACCCACAAAAATAAAAACAGCATCTAGATGCTCGTATAATTCAGGCTGATCGGTATCTAGTTTTATAAGGAGCTCGCCTTTAAAACTATACTTTCTAACAATCTTTCCTAGGTAAAAACAATCTTCAATCGTCATAATTATAAATAAAAAAACCTGATAGAAACTATCAGGTTTAAAAGTATAAAAAAATATTATTTTTTACTCTTCTTCGTTTTTTGCTTCAGTAGTTTCTGCTGGAGCATCTTCAGTAACTTCTTCTTCCGCCGTTTCTGCTGGAGCATCTACAGCTACTTCTTCCACAACAATAGGAGCGTCTTCAATAATTTCTTCTTCCACAACTGGAGCTGCTGCTGCAATTCTTGCTTCATTTACTGCTTTTTCAGCTTCTAATGCTTTTGCTTCTGCCTCTGCTTGCGCTTTAGTTAAACCATCTATTTTAGCATCTATTTTAGCTGCTTTTTCATCTAACCAAGCTTGAAATTTCTTTTCAGCTTCTTCCTCTGTTAAAGCACCTTTTCTCACACCTCCTGCTAAATGATTTTTTAACATAGCGCCTTTGTAAGATAAAATTGCTCTGGCCGTATCCGTTGGCTGAGCTCCATTTTGAAGCCACTTAACAGTGCCATCAATATTTAACTCAACATGTGCTGGGTTTACATTTGGATTGTAAACACCTAATTTTTCTAAGAATTTACCATCTCTTTTTGATCTTGCATCTGCTGCAACAATCCAGTAAAAAGGTTTACCTTTTTTACCGTGTCTTTGTAGTCTTAATTTTACTGCCATAAAAATTAATTAGTGAGGTTCACGACCTCTGTTATTAATAAGAGCGCAAAGATACTACATTTTTCTAAATCACAATTAAAAGGATTACTTTTTTATTATACTTTTGGATTTTTAAAATCGTTATGTATCCATGAAAAAAGGTCTTAGTGCTTTAGTACTCATTTTTTGCCTATTAAGTTGCAGTGATGGTGTAGAATTTAATAATCCAACATTACAAGGAATAAAAGATGGTCAAGAGGTTTGGAAAACTTCAAATTATTCAGTAGACATTGACTCTAATGGGTTTTTAACAATAACTGGCAGTAATAGTGATGGCACATTGACACTCAATGTACCATCTGTGAGTATTGGCACCTATGTATTGGGGAGTGTCTCTTCAATGGAGGCTTCTTTTCAAGATAATAACACATTGTTTTCTACGAGCAACATTGGTGATAGAGGGCCCTTTAATTTTAGCGATGGTGAGATTGTAATTGAAGAAATTGATTTTGCAAATAACATTTTTACCGGTACGTTTAGGTTTAATGCCTATAATTTTTCTGGAGCAACAAGTATAAATTTTATAGAAGGCATTTTTTACAGATTACCTTTAAGTACTGGAAGCATTCCATCTACCATTGTCACTTGTAGTTATATACAAGTGGTTGCAGCTGCTGCATTAATTAATTTTCAAAATGTAGATACATCAAATGCTGCAGAATATTTAACAATTTGTCAGGCTTACAAAATAGCCATACAAAATCAACTTATATACTGTGGTGATGCTCAAGGTGCTTTACAAGATATTATTAATGCTTTAGGGGATTGTATTTTATAACGAATTATAAAAAAAACGCAACCAAAAATGGCTGCGTTTTCATAAGTTTAAGATTAATGTTATTCTGCTAATGTTCTCATATAATTTACTATCAGCCATCGATCTTCATCGTCAGGCATTTTTTTTGTGTATTCAGGCATGTCGTCTCTTCCAAAAGTTGTTTTGTAAAATAAGGCACCATCAGATTGAGCTTGAAATTCTTCAGTAGAAAAATCTCCTAAATCACCATCTTGTTCTTCTGCTTTGGGACCATCACCATACCCTTCTGCACCATGACAAGACTTGCAATGTTTTGCATACAAAGATTTACCTATATTTAAATCTTCATTAGGGTTCGTTGGGTTTTTCATGCTTTCATATTCTGAAGGAACTACCCATTCATCTTCCATTAGAGTTGTAAAAGAGATAAATGCAAAGGAAAGTATTCCTAAGAGCATTAAAATTTTAAATCGTTTCATGTTTAAGCGTTTTTGATTTTAAATAAATTGACCATTAAATATACAATAATTCCCCACATTCCTAGTATCAATAAATTAGCAAATACTAGTATAAATAGTGGTGTTTTATTTCTTGGTGACCATAATGTTCTTTTGTCGAAAGTGGTTTCCGTTACAATTGGAACTCCAATGGGCGCATTTACTAATGCTTTAACTGTCCCAAATTCATCATGATCCTTAAGAATGACTTCAAATATTAAATTTCCATCAACACCGGGGATACTTTCTTTTATAGGTACAAGAACTGTACCATTTTCATCGGTATAATTAAATTCTTCGCCAATCCTTAAAGACTTGAATAGGCGTTCGACTTGTATGCCCAATGATTCATTAACAATAACGCTATCTATACTTTTATCTATAAGTTTTGCATTAATATAATTAAGACTATCCTTTGTTATAAGTTCTGCCTCAATTACAGCATCTTTAAAGCTAATGTCTTTTGAGGCTTTTTTAAATGCGTCATTACCTTTGAAAACTACTGATAAATTAAATGTGCCCGTGGAGTCTGGTTTTAATTTGCTGAGGCTATTTATGATAAATTTACTTTTACCATCCATATCAGTGATTGCAGTACCTATTGTGATTTTTTCGTCGTCAAAGATATTATAAATGGTAAAATCAATATTTGGAACTTCAGTATTTTTCTTTTCGATTTTTGAAGTTGCCTTTAAGTTAAGATAGGATTCTCCATTCATTATTTTAAAGTAGTCAGCTTTTAATCGTACTTTATTTTTTTTAACCTCTTGTGCATGTAAATTTTGAAGCCTAGGAGTAATAAAGAACACACCTAAAAATAGAAGAAAAACAAATCGAAATTTTAATTGATTTTTCATAATTCAGTGTTTTTATCAAGGTTATTTAACTCTAACTCATCAATTGTTCTTTGAATAGGTACAACTGGCAAATAACGGACGCAAATAGTTATGATTAAAAGTGCCATGGCAAGTGTTGCAATGGTAATTAACCATTCATGCAAACTCGGAAAATAATGATGCCAAGATTCTGGCACACCTTGTATTGGTAAAAATGGATGTAATAATGTAGGTGTAACGATTACAAATCGTTTCCACCAAGATCCAATAACCACTATTAGTCCAATAAAAAACATAGGAAGTGGTTTTCGTCCTTTTTTAAATAGTAGGGCTATTATTGGGAGTATTAAACCGACTATAGTCACAAGCCAAAAAATAACGGAATAACTTCCGGTGAATAAAGTTTCTAAATGTGTTAATTCTCCTTTTTTAGCAGTGAATAAAGGGATTACATATTCATTAATATTAAAATACAAATAAATAAGACAAGCCAAAACTAAAAGTTTACCCAGTTTATCAAAGTGAAAATCGGTTATGTAATGCTCTAATTTTTTTGCTTTCCGTACTACATAAATGAGTGTAACAAGTGCTCCTACACCAGCTACAAAAGCTCCCGAAATAAAATAGGGAGCGAAGTTTGTGCTATCCCAACCAATTCTATACGTAGTTGAAAATAACCAAGCATCAATGGTTTGTAATAGTATGCCGACTGGAATTATCATTATAGCTAAAATCTGAATCGATTTTGTTTGAATCGCCTTTTGAGCTTTACTTCCAGTCCAGTTCAAAGATAATTTGCCATACCATTTACTCATTGTAGGTTTCTTTTTTTTGAAGTATTCTTTTAGTATTGCTAAATCAGGAATTAATGGGAAATACAATAACAACAAACTAATAACTATATAGCTTGGAATTATCACGACATCCCAAGTAATTGGAGATTGTAACCTAGCATGGATAAACAGATTTAAAAGACGGTCTGGCCTAGCCATATCAATCATTATGGTTATTCCAGCCATAATGATTGCGGCTACTGAAATAATTTCTGCAATTCTAACCAATGGTGTACGCCAAGAGTTGTTAGTTAGCCTTAAAATTGCAACGGTTACAGATCCTACAAAACTTGTAGCTACAAAAAATACAAAATTTGAAATGTAAATTCCCCAAAGTGCATAGTCTCGCATATTGGTTACTTCTTGGCCTTTTATAAGTTGATCTATATAAGCAATTAAGCCAATAATTATAATTACGATGAGTGAAATAGTCCAAATCGTATCTCTTTTACCAAATTTTTTTGGTGCTAAATCACTGATAATTTTTTTATGAGTGTTCATGATTATTCAGGTTTTTCTACCGACTCAAATTCTTTAAAATCTTCTAAACCATCTTCAAAATCAACTAATCTATCAACAGGAGGTAAGTAATAAACACTAGGAGCTGTTCCAAGGCCTTCCATTAAACGGTAGCCTGATTTGTCTTCCAATAACTTACCTAATCGTAAAGTCTCATCTCCATTTGTAACTGTATCTTCGTATTTGTCTCCAAAGTAAAAAACACCATTTGGACAAGCAGTTACACAATGTGGGAGTTCATTGTTTTGAATTTGATGCGGACAGAAATCACATTTATCAACAGTGCCTTTCACACTTGGCATTCCAGCGTGTTCAGGCGATGGTGTGTGGTCGGTCATATCCATATTTAAAGTTACTTCTTGTCCAGGTTCACCCCAATTAAAAACTCGAGTAGAATACGGGCAAGCGGCCATGCAGAAGCGACATCCTATACAGCGTTCATTATCTATTAAAACCAATCCATCTTTTCTTTTAAAAGTGGCGTCAACCGGACATACCGTAACGCATGCTGGATGATCGCAATGCTGACACATCATAGGCAACCAATAAGGCGCAGTGTCTTCAGCTTCTTGCATTTTGTAAACTTTAAGCCAAGCATTATCCCCAGTGATGTAATGGTGCTTGTTACAAGCGCTTTGACATTTTAAGGCATTTTTACATTTAGCTAAGTCAACAACCATGACCATTTTTCTGTTTGGCATACCCTCTCTTACATTATACTCTGGATTCTTTGGGTGCTCCATCTCCATAACCTCAGATGAATCTACTTGGATAAGTGTTCCATCGGTAGTCATTAATTCCATTTTCTCATTGGAGCTGCTATTGGTTTTAGCATTTAGTTTGGACGTGAGTTTTGAAATCCCAATACTGCCAATTGCTGTGGCTAATCCAATTTTCAACCCCTTGTCAAGAAATTTACGTCTTGAGTTTTTGTTTTTATCTTCCATATATCTATGAGTTAAATGAAATTAGATTTTTTTGCCAAGCCATTTGAGAAATGATCTATTGGATAAATTCTTTTCTACAATTTTTGATTTTTTTAATGCACTAACTTTTACTTTTACTGTAGTGCCATCAGGCTTTAGTAAGGTTTCATAATCTTCTTCTTTATTAGAAGCCTCATCATTAACAGTATCACTAAAACCTAGAAAAGGGATTAGTAAACTACCACCGAGTAGAGGGAGCATTCCTCTTCGTGAAATTTTTGTCCCTTTTCTAGGTTTGTTTTTCATAATTATTAGAATCAAAAAAACAGTAAACCATATAAAAGTAACTAACTAATATTTTGGTTTACTGTTTTGGTTAATTAAAAGTTATAGTTTCTTGTTATGTTAAATCCTATTAAGAAATCACCATTAAAAAAATCGTTAGTATTTTTCATGTAATTTCTTTGTGGTACAATCCCATTATAATTGCTTATAAATAATTGGAAGGCATGGGCAGAAGTCGCAAACTCTACGCCTAGACTCATACCTGGGTGATTATAATTAACACCCGGATTATCTGGATCATCACCAAAGCTTGTTATGGGTTGGCTATAATCCAGTAAGATAGATGTTTGTGGACTTATTTTTGCCCGACCACCAAAGGCTATGGCAATTCTGTCATTCTCCATAAACGATTCAACAACATTATAATGTGAAATACTAGGTGCGATTTGTAAGGATAAATTTGGACTAAACCTGCGTGCTATAATAACTTGATGAAAAGCAGAATAGCGATGCTGATCTAGGTCAAAATTTTGTTTAGTTCTAGCATCTATAGTCCAATTTCCATAGTACGAAACACTAACAGGTATTTTATCAGAACGCGTTTGACGTAGTAAAGCAACTTTCCAATTAAAGTCTTGTAGACGATCAAATTTAGTGGTTCCAAAACCAATGGTCAATCTTTCGTGAATGGCATAAGATAGCCCAATACGAATATTTGATGGTGCCCAAAATCCAGCCAAATCATTTGTTCCTCCATTAATTAGTCCAAATCTATGTGACATTTGTACTTCTAAAGTGTTCTTGTTAAACAACACATTGGTTGGGTTATCAATGAGTGTCGCACTCTCAAACGCCGGACGTTCAGGCTTTTCAACTATGGAGTCCTTTTCTTTCTCTTGAGAGATTACCATTAATGGCAACAACATTAAAAAAGTAAAAAGTATTATTTTATAATTTTTCATGTCTTAAAATTTAGTTGTTTTCAGCACCTCT
>Ga0316189_10000610_pt1 | contig 35642 bp, 33 predicted proteins | sample LowCovwburrow_MG_FD_204930 | JGI IMG/M metagenome (GOLD analysis project Ga0316189, IMG submission 204930) | Coastal sediment microbial communities from Maine, United States - Lowes Cove worm burrow | ecosystem: Environmental > Aquatic > Marine > Coastal > Sediment | place: USA: Maine...
GGGAAATTAAGAAAATATACAATTGACCTTAATCAATATTATGGTTCAATTTTGCTTCATAATACGGATATTTCACATCTTATTTCTGACCATCCCGCTGGGTTGATTTTTAGTTATAATCGTAAAAATTACGGAGAAGAAGAATGGCAAGAAGAGTTCAATTATCCTGACATAGGATATTCTTTTGTCTATCAAAATATGAACAACGCCACTTTGGGTCAGAATTTTGGATTGTTTGCACACTACAATTTCTATTTATTCAAAAGATTCATGCAATTTCGAATAGGTCAAGGCATAGCATACAATACGAATCCGTATAATAAATATGAAAATTTCAGGAATAACGCCTATGGTTCCCATTTCATGAGTTCTACCTATCTCATGTTGAATTATCATAAAGAGAATATATTCAAAGGCCTTGGTTTTAAGGCCGGCATCACCTTAGTTCATTATTCAAATGCCAATTTTAAGGCCCCCAATACATCTACAAATACTTTTGCCCTGAACGCAGGATTGATTTATGATTTGGATGGCGGACGGGAAATCGGGTATTTGGTCAACCCAGAAAAAGAAAAGATCATTGAACCTATTAAATATAATTTTGCCTTTAGATTTGGATTGAATGAAAGTGATGTCATTGATTCTGGACAATATCCTTTTTATATTGTCTCGGCATATGCCGATAAACGCTTGGGAAGAAAGAGTGCCATTCATTTAGGAACCGATATTTATTTTTCTAACTTTTTAAAGGAATTAATTCGATTTCAGTCCATTTCATTTCCCGAGAATGGCGTTGCAGCTGATGATGATTACAAACGTGTTGGGGTATTCCTGGGGCATGAATTGTTTATCAATAAAATGTCAGTTATTACGCAATTGGGTTATTACGTTTATTATCCATTTGATTTTGAAGGACAGATGTATAATAGGGTGGGTATGAAAAGATATTTTGGAAATAAGGTCTTTGGTGCCATTACATTAAAATCACATGGCGCAAAAGCAGAGGCGGTTGAATTTGGAATAGGGGTTAGGTTGTAGAAGAATAAGTTAAGAGTTACGAGTTATGGGTCTGGCAAAGAAATATTATAGAAGAGTTCACCCCTTATTTTCAAGGGGAGCCCGCCTGACCACATTCGGGCAGGGTGCCGAAGGCGGAGGGATTGGATTAGGAACGCAAATATTGAAGATTAAATTCCCAATATTGTATGTTTTGGTCCTTTTGGTGTTTTCCTGCAATAACGAGAATGCACCGGATTGTTTTCAAGATGCAGGTGAAATTCTACGCACAGAAGTTGATCTGGATAATTTCTCGAAAATTACGGTTTTTCAGAAAGTGGAACTGATATTAAAACAAGGAGACGTGCAGAAAGTCGAAATTGAAACTGGGGAGTTTCTTCTTAAAGAAGTTACGGCAGAAGTGCAAGGTGACCGATTGATATTGCGAAATGACAATGGGTGTAATTTCTTAAGGGATTATGGCCTAACTAGAGTTTATGTAACATCACCCAATATTACAGAGATTCGGAGTAGTACAGGCTTACCTATAATGAGTGATGGTGTATTAGGATATCCTTCTTTGCGATTGTACTCCGAAAGTTTTAATGACCCTGAAGCGGAGACTACTGATGGCGAATTTGATTTGGAATTGGATGCAGAAAATGTATCTATAGTAGTCAATGGCATTGCGTATTTTAAATTAAAAGGAAATACACAGAATTTGAGCATTACGGTCGCAGCGGGAGATTCGCGAATTGAAGCGGAAACCCTTGTTGCTAATGATGTGAGCTTAAATCATAGGGGCACCAATGATGTGCAAATTAATCCACAACAATCAATTTCGGGGGTTATTCGGGGTACTGGGGATGTTATCAGTTTCAACCAACCAAGGGTGGTTGATGTTGAAGAGTTGTATACAGGAAGACTAATTTTCAGAAATTGAAATCTGTTTTAACATATCTGAAAAATCTATTTACCGCTCAAAAAGATAAACCGGACAAAACCCAGTTGCAAGGAATCGAAAAAACGGATGAATTGCTAAACTCCTTAATCAAAGAAAAAAAGATTCCCGGATTGGCCATTACCGTCCTGAAGAATAAAGAACTATTTTTTCAAAAAGGATATGGCTATGCTGATTTAAAAGACAAAAAAAAAGTAAATCCTAAGCGTACTATTTTTAGGGTTGCGAGCGTATCCAAAAACATTGCTGCCACAGCTCTTGCACATATGGTGAAAGATGGTTTGATTGACTTGGATGCTTCGTTTTATGATTACGTCCCGTATTTTCCTAAGAAAAAACACGATTTCACCATTCGACAATTGGCTGGTCATATGGCAGGAATAAGAGGATATCGAGGGAAAGAATACGGGTTGAACAAGGCTTATTCCATAAAGGATAGTTTACGGATCTTTAAAGATGATGGGTTGCTTTTTAAGCCAGGGACTAATTATCATTACAATAGTTATGACTGGGTTTTGATTTCTTTGGCCATGCAAGAGGCCAGTGGTATCCCGTTTGAAGAATATGTACGGGAAAAAGTATTGAAACCCTTGGATTTACAAAATACCTTTCCAGAAAATGTCCGGTCGAGCGCAGTCGAGCCCTTGGAAAAGTATGATCACGACCTGGCTAAATTTTACTCAAAAAACAGACTGGGCTTTCGAAATGCCATGCCTGTCAATAATTACTACAAGTTAGCTGGAGGTGGTTATGTATCAACTTCAGCTGATATCGCCAAATTCGGACAGGCTTATTTGAACAACGAAGTTTTGGATAAAACTGTTCTTTCTGAGTTTCTAACTTCTGAAAGTATAAATGGGAACCCTACTTACTACGGTTTGGGCTGGCAAGTGAGTGAAGATAAAAAAGGAAGGGCGTTTTTCGGCCATGTCGGGAATGGCGTGGGAGGTTATTCAAACCTTTTTATTTACCCCAAAGAACAAATGGTATTCTCAATTTTAATTAATTGTACAAACCCGCAGATACAGGATATATTGGATAATTCCATCGACTTAATAATCAGCAATTCTTAATAAACGATGCTTTTTAACGAGGATTCTTCAATGAAATAGGTAATACCTACAAAAAACAAAAAAAGACGAACGTAAAATTTGATTTTTAAATTTAATAATTACCTTAGCCAGAGATTTAGCAATATAATGACAAAACAATATTTCTATAACGGGTTTTATTTTTTCTTCTTTTTTAAAAGAGAAACGGGACTGTTGTAGTGTATTGTAAGCAAAATATAACATTAAGTCCCGTGAAAAACGGGACTTTTTTTGTTGAAAAAATGTCGAATTAATATAGACAACAGTAAAGCAATGAATTTAAAAATAGCCATTCAGGGAATTAAGGGTTCTAATCACCATCAGGTAGCTCGGGAATATTTCAGTGAAGATATTGACTTGGTAGAGTGTATGTCTTTTCATGGGTTGGTTGATCAGTTGCTTGATTCAACTGCCGATAAAGGGGTTATGGCTATTGAGAATTCAATTGCTGGGTCCATTATTCCTAATTATGCGTTAATCTATGATAAGAATTTACATATAATCGGAGAGCACTATTTAAACATTCACCATAATTTAATGGCACTAAAAGGTCAGACAATCGATGATATTGTTGAGGTGCGCTCACACCCCATGGCACTTTTACAATGCAGGGAATTTCTAAAGACGAAACCCCACATAAAAATGGTTGAGGATGTGGATACTGCAGAGACTGCAAAACAAATTCATGATAAACAATTAAAAGGTATAGCCGCCATCGCACCAATAGTTGCGGCTGACTTGTATAAATTAGATGTCATTGTCCCTGAGATACAGACTATAAAGAACAATTCCACAAGATTTATCATCGTAAAGACAAAGAATAAAGAATTGCCTAAAAATGAAATCAATAAGGCATCTTTGCGATTTGTTACCGATCATAAGAGGGGTAGCTTAGCTACGGTTTTGAACGTGATGAGTGATTGTAATTTGAATTTGACAAAAATACAGTCCTTGCCCATTATAGAAACCCCTTGGAAATATGCCTTTTTTGTTGATGTCACTTTTGATGAATATGATAATTTTGCCAAGGCCAAATCGCTCTTGGAAATAATGTCTGAAGACTTTAGGGTCTTGGGAGAATATAAAAACGCCAGAATATGATTGGTACTGCTGAGAGATTAAAAACAGTTGAAGAATATTACTTCTCGAAAAAACTGCGAGAGGTTCGAGGACTTATTGCTGCCGGTAAACCCATTATTAATATGGGTATCGGTAGTCCAGATTTGGCTCCATCAGAGGAGGTCATAAGATCTATCCAGAATTCAATAACGGAAGCTGGAGCACACCAATATCAAAGTTATCAAGGATTGCCAGAATTACGAGAGGCAATTGCGGACTTCTATAAAACTAAGTTTGCTGTAACTGTAGATCCCAGTACTGAGGTTTTACCTTTAATGGGTTCCAAAGAGGGTATCATGCATATAAGCATGGCTTTTTTGAATGAGGGTGATGAAGTTTTGATTCCAAATCCGGGATATCCAACTTATATTTCTGTTACTAAATTAATGGGCGGTGTACCAAAACTGTACGATTTATATGCTCAAAATGCTTGGTTTCCAGATCTTGATGCTTTACAGCAGCAAGATTTATCCAAGGTAAAATTGATGTGGGTAAGCTATCCGCATATGCCAACGGGGGCGACAGCAAACCGTGAGCAATTGTTAAAATTGATTCAGTTTGCCAAAAAGAACAACATATTTTTGGTCAATGACAATCCGTATAGTTTTGTTTTAAGTAATGATCCTTTAAGTGTTTTGAGCATACCGGGAGCAAAAGAAGTTGCTTTGGAATTGAATTCGTTGAGTAAAACTTTTAATATGGCTGGCTGGCGCGTGGGTATGGTTTTAGGACATTCAGATTATATCAATGCTATTTTAAAGGTAAAGAGTAATATGGATTCTGGTATGTTTTATGGCATACAAAAAGGAGCTGTGGCTGCTTTGCGAAGCGGAAAAGATTGGTTTATATCATTGGACAAAGTATATCAAAGCAGAAGAAAGTTAATGTTCTCATTGGCCGATAAATTGAATTGCACTTATGATAAAAACGCAGTGGGGATGTTTGTTTGGGCTAAATTACCTGAAGGCGCTCTGGCCTCAGAAGAGTTTATAGATAATGTACTTTTTGAGAAGAACATTTTCATTGCTCCAGGCACTATATTCGGTAGTAATGGTGAGGGGTATATTCGGTTTTCACTTTGTGTGAAAGCTGAAAAAATCAAAGAAGCACTAGACAGATTTTAAGATGGATGTATTTATAATCGGTATTGGATTAATTGGAGGGTCTATGGCCAAGGACATAAAAAGGCTGTATCCACATTCGAAGATTCATGGTATAGATACCAATGTATCCCATTTGGAGGAAGCGTTGGCATTGGACTTGATCGATGTTGTATCGAGCTATGATGATCTGAATTTGGCTGATATGGTAATTGTCAGTATTCCGGTTGATGTAATGTTGACTGAGCTTCCTAGAATATTGGATGAAGTAAATGATGATTGTGTAGTTATGGATGCTGGATCAACCAAAGCCATTTTATGTCAAAGTTTGGAAAATCACCCGAAGCGGCGAAACTTTTTGGCCTGTCACCCAATTGCCGGAACAGAATTTTCAGGGCCATCAGCAGCGATTGATGGTTTGTACCAAGGTAAGACCAATATAATTTGTGAAGTTGAGAAAACTGCTTTTAAGCTTCAGGAAAGAGCATTGGACCTTTTTCAACAAATGGGGATGCGAATCAGGTATATGAACCCTGAAGCACATGATAAGCATATTGCCTATGTCTCCCATTTATCACACATAAGTTCATTTATGTTAGGTAAAACGGTCATTGAGAAGGAAAAAAATGAAAGGGATATCTTTGACATGGCTGGGAGTGGTTTTGAAAGTACCGTACGATTGGCAAAGAGTTCGCCAGCCATGTGGACACCAATTTTTGAGCAGAATAAAGAAAATGTAGTGGAGACCTTGGAGAAATATATCCAAAACCTGGAAGACTTTAGGCAATTGTTACTTAAAGATGACTACAAGGGTATTTATAATGAAATGAACAATACGAATAAAATAAAGGAAATATTAAAAGGAATACCATTAAACAAATAATAGGATACTAAAATGGAGAATTCAAAACAAATGAGAACATGGTTAGATGATTTAGGATTAAATCATCCGTTGGTAATTGCTGGGCCATGTAGTGCGGAAACTGAAGAACAGGTCTTGAAGATTGCACATGAACTAAAAGACACTGATGTAAACTATTATCGCGCTGGTATATGGAAACCGCGGACACGACCAGGTAATTTTGAAGGTGTTGGGGCTTTGGGACTTAAATGGCTGCAGAAGGTAAAGGAAGAAACTGGATTAAAGACCGCCACAGAGGTTGCAAATAGAGCCCATGTTGAATTGGCTTTAGAGCATGATATAGATTTGCTTTGGATTGGTGCGCGGTCAACTGTCAGTCCTTTTATAGTACAGGAAATAGCCGATGCATTACAAGGTACCGACAAGATTGTATTGGTCAAAAACCCTGTGAACCCGGATTTATCATTATGGTTGGGAGCTGTTGAAAGATTGTACACTGCCGATATTAAGAATTTAGGGGTAATACATAGAGGTTTCTCTACCTATGAGAAGACAAAGTATAGAAATATTCCAGAATGGCAATTGGCCATTGAATTACAGACCAAATTCCCTGATTTGCCAATTATTAACGATCCATCACATATAACTGGGAATAGGGATATGATTTTCGATGTTTCACAAACTGCTTTAGATCTTAATTTTGATGGGCTCATAATAGAGACGCACCATGATCCAGATAATGCCTGGAGCGATGCTGCCCAGCAAGTAACTCCTAAAACCTTGGTTCAGATTATGGATGATCTACGCATAAGAAAAGTATCTGACGAAGAGGCTGAATACAAGAGTATGTTAAGTAATCTAAGGGCACAGATAGATATTATCGATAATCAATTGATTGAAACCCTTGGTAAGCGTATGAAGGTATCGGATGGTATTGGGGAGCTTAAAAAACAAAAGAATGTTGCTGTTTTGCAGAGCAATCGCTGGAATCAAATTCTCGGCGCTATGATACTTGAAGGAGAATCAAAAGGATTGAGTGAGGAGTTTGTTCTTAAAATGTTCAAGGCCATTCACCAAGAATCTATTAACCATCAAGAGAAGATAATGCAATCATAACAAAAAAATCCCGATTATAAATCGGGATTTTTTTTTGAAAACTGTAACAATCATTCTTAATTTCAATCTTTAAAGAAATCAAATAGAACAATGATGAAATGAGCATAAACAAAATTAAATTTTTGCTTACCAACCGAAACAATTAAATTTTTTTATGCGAAAGCGAAGCGGTTGATCTAGGCAGTCCCGAGAATTCGGGATTATTATACTCATTTCAGTTTAACACAAAATTTTTAAATAGATGAAAAAAATACTTTTACTTTTCGCGGTGATAAGTTCATTGACCGTCTCAGCTCAAAGAATGATAGACAAGGAAGTAGGTGACTTCAATAAAATTAAAGTCTTTGATTTAATTGAGGTAAATCTCATTAAATCAGATGAAGATAGAATTACCATAAAAGGTGAGAATGTTTACGACATTAAAGTGGTAAATACAGATGGAACCTTGAAGTTAAGAATGCAATTTGAAAAAAAGTTTAGAGGGGAAGATACCTTCATTGAGGTTTTCTACAAACATATAGATGTTATTGATGGTAATGAAGGAGCCAAAATTGTATCTAATGAATTGATCAAGCAAGACCATTTAGAGATACGTTCTCAAGAAGGCGCTCAAATAAAAGCGGGTTTGGATGTTGTTGATTTGGAAGTACGTGCAGTAACTGGTGGAATAGTGGAAGCTTCCGGATTGGCGCAGAATCAGTGGATAGTATTGAATACCGGAGGAATATTTGAAGGTCGAGAACTAAAAACAGCGAATACTGACATAAAGATTACTGCTGCTGGTGAGGCCGAGATTTTTGCTTCGGACCAAGTTGACATTAATGTAAAAGCAGGTGGCGATGTATACGTTTATGGCAATCCTAAACGTGTCAACAAAAAGACCCTTGCAGGTGGCAGGGTCTATATAAAAGACTAATTCAGAAATAAAAAATCCCGGCTTGGCCGGGATTTTTTATTTTTATCTTTTAAAAATATAACGGGTAATAAAAATACCTTGCCCGTCTCCTTTTCCACCTTCACTTTCGACACCACTTGTTACAAAAGCCAATTCCCAACCTTCGGCAATCATGGTGTTTATTTTTGAGGTAATTATTGCATCATTCGCAGCGATATTCTGAAAACGAATACCTCCAATGTTATAGAAATTCAACAATTTGGTTTCCTCAAAATTCTTAACACGAATTTCTTGTCTTTTCGATTTGTTTCGGGTATTGTCTTCATCGGTTTGTACACTAGAGAATTCTTTATAATCCTTATCCTCCAAGGCACTGATAATTCGGGATCTTCCCAAACCATTGGGCACTATAGATTCTACACTGGTAATAACTTTAAACTCTTGGGCACTTAGTTCAAAAGACATTAGGCCTAAAAGGCATACAATTAAAATGATTTTTTTCATGTTTTTGGTTTTATATTTAGTTATTAATAACGTAAATATAAATTAAATGTTATTTATAAAAATTGTTATTTTGTGGGTTTCCCCGCTATTAATGATTTTTTTATTTAAATGAAAGGTATAGTCTATAAATCAACAGGAAGCTGGTATACCGTAAAGGGTACCAACGGTGATTTTTATAAATGCCGTATAAAGGGTAAATTTCGATTAAAAGGTATAAAAAGCACTAATCCTGTTGCTGTTGGTGATATTGTTGATTTTGAAATTGAGAAGATAGGTGATGAGACCATTGGAATTATTTTCCATATCGAGGATAGAAAAAACTATATCATCAGAAAGTCTGTGAAGCTTTCAAAACAGACCCATATCATTGCAGCTAACCTAGATCAAGTGTTCTTGCTGGTAACACTTAAAAACCCTAAGACGTATACCATTTTCATTGACCGCTTTTTGGCGACTGCTGAAGCTTACGATATTCCAGCGGTAATCTTGTTTAATAAGATTGATGCTTATAATGAAGAAGAACTCTTGGAAGTTAAATACTTGGCAGCTTTATACCGCAAAATAGGATATACTTGCATTGGCCTATCTGCCAAGTCTGGAAAAAATGTGGATAAGGTAAAAGAATTGATGCTTGGTAAAAAGAGCATGTTTTCTGGTAATTCTGGAGTAGGAAAATCAACTTTGATCAATGCTTTGGAGCCTTCCTTGAACATAAAGACCACTGAAATATCGGAACAACATTTACAAGGACAGCATACCACAACTTTTGCGGAAATGTTCGACCTAAGTTTTGACGCCAGGATCATTGATACTCCAGGTATTAGGGGCTTCGGTATTTTTGATATGGAAAAAGATGAGATTGGCGATTATTTTCCTGAGTTATTTAAACTTAAAAGTGGATGTAAATTCAACAATTGTTTGCATTTGGATGAGCCTAAATGTGCTGTAAAAGAGGCCTTGGAAAACAACGAGATTGCTTGGAGCAGATATAAGAGTTATGTACAGATGGTGACTGGGGAGGACGATACCTACAGACTGGATAATTTTGATAATAACCAATAAGATTTTTAACCCTTTTTAGGATAGAGGATTACAATTATGAAAACCGTTGTTCAAAGAGTGTCTAAGGCAAGTGTTACTGTAGATGGTGAGATAATTTCAAAAATTGGGCAAGGGCTGCTTGTTTTACTGGGAATTGAAAATGAGGATACTAGCGAGGATATAGAATGGCTTTCCCGTAAGATTGGTAATCTGCGTATTTTTGATGATGAAGAGGGCGTTATGAACAAGTCGTTAATTGAGGTTAAGGGCGATGCTATTGTGGTAAGTCAGTTTACCCTGCATGCTTCAACAAAAAAAGGGAATAGGCCGTCCTATTTAAAAGCAGCAAAGCCTGAAATTGCGATACCTATTTACGAGAATTTTGTCGAACGACTGGAGATTGACCTGGGAAAAAAAGTAGGTACAGGGGTTTTTGGCGCCGATATGAAAGTTGAATTATTGAATGATGGTCCAGTGACGATAATTGTTGATACAAAAAACAAGGAATAATGGGAATACAGAAAGCACAACAGGAGGTAGATAAATGGATCCAGGCACATGGCGTTCGTTATTTCAATGAACTGACCAATATGGCACAACTTACTGAGGAAGTTGGAGAAGTGGCCCGTATCATAGCCCGTAGATATGGTGAGCAGAGCGAAAAAGATTCCGATAAGGATAAGGATTTAGGTGAAGAACTTGCCGACGTTCTCTTTGTGGTACTTTGCTTAGCCAATCAAACTGGGATAGATCTTGAAGAGGCTTTTGATAAAAAATTGACCCTAAAAGCCAAAAGGGACCACGACAGGCACCGAAACAATGAAAAACTCAAATAGTGTTATATTTGGAAATTGTTTTTAAACCCAGCTAACTTGAAGTTACACCTTTCTCGTCCATCCAAGAATCTGCTAAAATCCCACATACAAATAACGGGCTCTAAAAGCGAATCTAACCGCTCTTTATTATTGCAGGCCTTGTACCCCAGTATTTCTATAAAAAATCTCTCAAATTCTGACGATGCCAAGGTGATGCAAAAGGGGCTTGCGATTTCCAGTGGAGAAGTCAATATTCATCATGCAGGTACGGCGATGCGTTTCTTAACGGGTTATTTTGCTTCTCAGGAAGGGAAAAATGTGCTGTTGACCGGCTCTCAAAGAATGACCGAAAGACCTGTAAAAGTATTGGTCGAAGCTTTACGAAATCTAGGAGCGGATATTGAATATGTCAGTAGGGAAGGGTATCCACCAATACAAATAAAAGGGAAAAAACTGCAAAAGAGCCAAGTTAGTCTACCAGCCGATATTAGTAGTCAGTACATATCATCTTTATTGTTGATCGCTCCCAGTCTTGAAAACGGTTTGGAACTTGATCTAGTTGGTAAAATCACATCGGTACCCTACATCAAAATGACTTTGGGATTATTGAACCAAATCGGGATCGAAACTTCATTTGAAGGGAATAGTATAAAAGTTTCACCTAAAGAAAATATTGGGGCAATAGAACTCGTGGTCGAATCAGATTGGAGTTCTGCATCATACTTCTATAGCCTTGTGGCTTTGAGTGAGGTTGGTTCCGAAATAAAATTGAGCGCTTATAAAAAGAATAGTTTGCAAGGTGATAGTATCCTTGCCGGGTTATATAAAGAATTTGGAGTAGAGACTATGTTCTTAAAGAACGAAATCGTATTGAAAAAAGTGAAGCATTGCCAGTCTACTGCAATTGAATGCGATTTGGCAAATGCACCAGATATTGCACAAACGATTGCAGTTACTTGTCTAGGTTTGGGATTGGGCTGTGAGCTTACAGGCTTGCACACGCTTAAAATCAAGGAAACAGACAGATTGGAGGCTATGTTTAATGAACTTACGAAGTTCGGGGCAATGGTAACTATCACTGATAAAACATTAAGTATGGAGCCTATATCCCATTTTAGACCAGAAGTTGTCATAGAGACCTATGATGACCATAGAATGGCTATGGCATTTGGTCCTTTGGCCTTAAAGACATCCTTTACTATCAATGATGCAGAGGTGGTTTCAAAATCATATCCCGATTTTTGGAAAGACCTTAATACATTGGGATTTCGCCTTCAAAAATTATAATTATCATTTAGTCATCGATTTACTTGACATCCCCTATGTCGAGGTCGTATATTTGCAGCCGCCAAAATTGCGAAAAAAAAAATACAATAATTACTTCCATATGAAATTATCACACTTCAATTTTGAACTTCCAGATGAATTATTGGCCGAGTATCCTTCTGAAAACAGGGACGAATCCAAATTAATGGTTATCCATAGAGAAACTGGAAAAATTGAACATAAAATGTTCAAAGACCTAATCAATTATTTTGATGAAGGTGATGTTATGGTATTGAATAATACCAAGGTTTTCCCTGCCAGGTTGTATGGAAACAAGGAAAAAACGGGTGCACGGATCGAGGTATTCCTTCTTCGTGAGCTGAATGAAGAGCAACGTCTTTGGGATGTACTTGTTGATCCAGCGCGTAAAATCCGTATCGGTAATAAGCTTTATTTTGGTGAGGATGAAAGTTTGGTTGCAGAAGTAATTGACAATACCACTTCTAGGGGCAGAACATTACGTTTTTTATATGACGGATCCTATACAGATTTTAGAAGAAAACTTCGTGAGTTAGGACAAACCCCACTACCAAAATATATAAAAAGGGATGTGGAACCAGAAGATGAGAGCCGGTACCAAACCATTTATGCCAAACATGAAGGGGCTGTTGCGGCACCAACCGCTGGGCTTCATTTTTCAAAGCATTTGTTGAAGCGATTAGAAATAAAAGGTATCGATTTTGCTGAGGTAACGCTGCACGTTGGTTTGGGAACCTTTAATCCAGTTGAGGTTGAGGATTTATCCAAACATAAAATGGACAGTGAAGAATTGATTATTGATGAGAAGGCTACTGAAATAGTTAATGCTGCTAAAAGAAATAAAAGTAGGGTATGTGCAGTTGGGACTACAGCCATGCGCGGATTGGAAAGTGCAGTTTCTTCTGTACATACCTTGAATACTTTTAACGGGTGGACAAACAAGTTCGTTTTCCCCCCATACGAATTCAGTATAGCAAATTGTATGGTAACCAATTTTCACTTGCCAAAATCTACCTTATTGATGATGGTGTCTGCTTTTATTGGTCATGACCTAATGAAAAAAGCATACAAAGAGGCTATTATGGAAGGCTATAAGTTCTATTCTTATGGCGATGCCATGTTGATCATATAGTTTTTTGGTATGCCTGTGTGAGCAGGTTTTCAAAAAATAGAAATCAAAATCCCGCTATAACGATGAATGTTGAAAGTGGGATTTTTTGATTTGTTATCTAAGTTGAATGGAGGAAAAAACAAATAAGAAAGATATTAGGGCATTGACCCTGGAACAGTTGAGGGATTTTTTCGTCAACAGTGGGGATAAGGCGTTCCGGGGTAACCAAGTCTATGAATGGCTTTGGCAGAAATCGGCACATTCTTTTGATGTGATGACCAATATATCAAAGGAAACCCGTGATCTTTTAACTTCCAATTTTGTGATCAATCATATTAAGGTTGATCAAATGCAACGTAGTAAGGATGGTACCATAAAGAATGCCGTTCGTTTACATGATGATCTAGTGGTAGAGTCGGTGCTTATTCCTACCAAAACCAGAACAACAGCCTGTGTGTCGAGCCAGGTTGGCTGTAGTTTGGACTGTAAGTTTTGTGCTACAGCAAGATTAAAACGCATGCGCAATCTAAATCCCGATGAAATATATGACCAGGTAGTTGCGATTGATAATGAAAGTCGATTGTATTTTAATAGACCATTGAGCAATATCGTTTTTATGGGTATGGGGGAGCCTTTGATGAACTATAACAATGTATTGAAGGCAATAGATAAGATTACTTCCCCAGACGGACTGGGAATGTCTCCCAAAAGAATTACAGTGTCTACTTCCGGTGTTCCCAAGATAATACGAAAAATGGCCGATGAAGGGGTTAAGTTTAAATTAGCAGTGTCTTTACATTCTGCCATTGATGAGATCAGAACATCGATTATGCCATTTAACGCCACTTTCACTTTAGCCGATTTAAGGGAGGCCTTACAATATTGGTATAGCAAGACTAAAAGTAGAATTACTTATGAGTACGTTGTATGGGAAGGGATAAACGACACTCAAAAAGATGCCGACGCCCTAGTTGAATTCTGTCGGTTTGCCCCATCAAAAGTTAATCTTATTGAATATAATCCAATAGATGACGGTGAGTTTCAACAAGCTAATGATAAAGCGATAGCTATGTATGTTGATACGCTTGAACGTAAAGGGATTACAGTTACGGTGCGCCGTTCTAGAGGAAAGGATATTGATGCTGCTTGCGGACAATTGGCGAATAAGTCATAGCATTCTTCAATTCACAGTTTGGATTTAAGATAATACCATAATATTTTCCCTAAATTTATCGACCAAACCCAGTAAGACAATAAACCAAATTACTTGAAAATAGTATCTCAAATAAAGGATCCTGTTAATCGGGAAATGGAACTTTTTGAAATTAAGTTCCGGGAATCCATGTCTTCCAAGGTAGCCCTACTCAATCGTATTACGTATTATATTGTAAACCGAAAAGGGAAGCAAATGCGACCCATGTTCGTTTTTTTGACAGCCAAATTGTTGAATAATGGCGAAGTCAACGAACGCACTTATCGTGGAGCTGCTGTAATAGAATTGATACATACAGCTACTTTGGTACATGATGATGTCGTAGATGAGAGTGACAAGCGCCGTGGTTTTTTCTCTATAAATGCCTTGTGGAAAAATAAAATTGCGGTCTTGGTGGGTGATTTTCTGTTATCTAAAGGACTGCTACTTTCAATTGATAATGGCGATTTTGATCTACTCAGAATTATCTCAGTTGCGGTACGTGAAATGAGCGAAGGGGAACTTTTGCAGATAGAAAAGGCGAGAAGATTGGATATTACCGAGGAAGTGTATTATAACATTATTCGTCAAAAAACCGCAACCTTGATTGCTGCCTGTTGCAGTATGGGTGCCTGTTCGGTAAAACCTGAATCCGAAGAAGTAGAAATCTTTCGAAAATTTGGTGAGTACTGTGGCATGGCTTTTCAGATAAAAGACGACCTTTTTGACTACGGAGAACAGAAAATAGGTAAACCCACCGGAATAGACATCAAAGAGCAGAAGATGACTTTACCACTAATCCATGTACTTAATACGTGTTCAAAGTCAGAAAAGAAATGGTTGATCAACTCCGTAAAAAATCATAATCGGGATAAAAAAAGAGTCAAAGAGGTGATTGAATTCGTAAAAAACCAAGGCGGCCTCACCTATGCTGAAACTAAAATGCATGAATTTAAAAAACAGGCATTGGATTTATTGGCTTCCTACCCCCAATCTTCCTATAGGGATTCCCTTGAGCTTATGGTTAATTATGTCGTTGATAGAAAAAAATAAGCATCAACTTGTGGTATAACAGTGCATTATATACTTTTTTAAGTATTTTTCCTTTTCCAGGCAACTATCTTCCCTCTTAATGCGTCTATCTTTATAGAAGCCAATTAAAACATTTTGAAAATCATTTCAATTTACAACAACGAGAAGCAACTCATAAAAAAAGCAGCTGTTGGGAATCATGAGGCGCAAAAGCGGATTTATGAAAAGCATGCGCCCAAAATGTTAGGGATTTGCAGGCAGTATGTAAAGGATTTGCAGTTTGCTGAAGATGTGATGATCGGTGGTTTTCTAAAGGTTTTCAAAAACTTGGATTCCTTTAAATTCAAAGGAAGTTTTGAAGGATGGATTCGAAGAATTATGATTCGTGAAAGTATCTCCTATGTCAGAAAACAACAGTTTGTGGTCTATGATGATGAGTTATATGAACGAAATGAAGGCGAAACCAATACCATTACTTCCGCAATGGATGTTGAGCATATTCAAATGCTGATTGACGCCTTGCCTGAAGGATACAAAATGGTATTCATTTTATACGTAGTCGAAGGTTATAAACATCATGAAATAGCAGAATTATTGCAGATCTCAGAGAGTACATCTAAATCGCAGTTATTCAAAGCCCGAAAGATGTTACAGGATAAATTAAAAAAACAAAATATCATAGGTTATGGTACCCGATAAATTTGAAAAGCACATAAAGAACCAATTGGGCAGAAGGGAAATAAGCCCCTCCGACAATGCTTGGGATAAGATTTCCGGTCAGTTGGCAAAAACAGAATCCCCTAAATCAAAAAGATTCCTTTGGTATAGTGTGGCTGCTGCTTGTATAGGAATTTTAATAATCTCAACCCTTTATTTAAATACGTCAGATGAATCAATTGACTCCGATATTCAATTAGTGGAAACGCCCATTGAACCCGTTGTCATTCCGAAAACTGAAGATGTTGTAATAAAACAAAATGCTGTAGAAGAAAAAATTGCCATTTTGGATAAACCAAGTATCAAAGATGCCAAAAAACCAAGGATACAGGTCGAAACAGATTTAAACTTCAATTCTTCAATTGCCATGACAGGCAGCGTAAGTGACAAAGCCTTAAAAGCTGATGAAGTACCTAAAGGAACAGAACAACTGATCAATGCCAAAATAGCCAAAATCGTGGCACAGGTTAACCTATTGGAAAACAGCAATCTTCCAGTTTCAAGTATTGAGGTTGATTCCTTACTACGACAGGCACAACAGGAAATTTTAACCGATAAGATCTTTAACCAAGAGGGTAAAGTAGATGCTATGGCTTTATTAGATGAGGTTGAGGGTGAGCTTGATAAATCGTTTAGAGAACAGATTTTCGAATCCTTAAAAACAGGTTTCCTAAAAGTAAGAACTGCGGTCGCTGATCGTAACAATTAATATTCATCAATCAAACATCAATCTTCTTATTCCTCCCCTCTTTTAGGGAGGGGGGTTTAGAAGGTCTATAAACAAATTAGTATGAGAATTATTGCCATTTATCTAGTAGTGTTGTTCGTTTCATTTGCTGTTCAAAATGTATCCGCTCAGGAAAACAAAGATTATCAACAAAATGTTGAACAGCTGAAAAAGCGAAAAGAACGAATTAGTGAACAGGAGAAAGAAGCCCTTAAAATTGAGGTAGAGGAAGTAAACAAGCGGTACGAGAAGAACCAGATAAGCTATGAAGAGTCAAAGGTTCTAAAGGAGTCCGCAGCCAAGAAAAGGGCCTTGAATATTGAGAACCGAATCGCTATTATCGAAAATGAAATTCTTCTTTTAGAGCGCAATAACGGAGATGTTCTGAATGTCGAAGCCATGGATAGTACAGGGATTTCTGCTTTGGAAATCAATATAGATATTAAAAGGGCAGACGGTACATCAATACTTTGGGAAAAAAGTAGAAGATTGAATAAAGAATTGAAATATGACCGAAGAACCTATTCTGATTTTGTTTTGGCCATAGGCTTGAACAATGCCTTGATAGATGGGAAGTCAATCAACGATTCGCCATATAAGATTGGAGGCAGTAGGTTTTTTGAAATGGGCTGGTCTTGGCGAACAAGGGTTTTTGAGAACACTAACTTTCTGCGGTTGAACTATGGCCTTTCTTTTCAATTCAATGGCCTAAAGCCCAAAGACAACCAGTATTTTGTTGCTGAGAATGGCCAAGTTGAATTGCAGGATTTTGAGTATGATTTGAAGAAATCTAAGTTAAGAATGGATAATCTGGTGTTCCCGGTCCATTTGGAATTTGGTCCGTCTAAATTGCATAAAACCGATAAGACCATGCGATATTCCTTGACCAATCAGTTTCGTTTAGGCATCGGTGCCTATGGAGGTTTTAATATGGGCACTCGTCAAAAATTGAAATATGACCGCAATGGGGAAAATGTCAAGGACAAACTTAAAAGAGGGTATAATACCAATGATTTAGTATATGGACTAAGTGCCTATGTCGGTTTTGATGGAGTGCTTTTATATGCCAAATATGACCTCAATCCTATTTTCAAAGACGCCTTAATTGAAGAAAATAACATTTCACTGGGCCTTCGGTTTGACCTTTAATCAACAATTAACCCTGAGGCGATCGCCTCAGGGTTAATTGGTTTTTATCATTCCTGCAAAAGCAGGAATCCATTGAATAGCAATTGGAAATCTTAATTATTTAAGGCAGCTTCCATTTCTTCAGTAAATTCTTCTTTGTAATACACTCTTTTACAATGTGAGCATTCAATCATTTCATGTTTCGAAATTTTAAAAAGCTTGATCCAAAACAAATGAAAGTAATTTGATTGTATGAATGCTGTCAATGTACCTGTTCGATTGCAGAAAGTGCAACTCGCGCCTTGTATTTTTCGCATTTCTTCCTTGCCTGGCCGTGTTCCTAAAAATAGAATCATATTTTAATGATATTGGAATATAAATCTACTTATTTTGATGATTAAAACGAAATAGTCAGAACTGCCATTTTTCTTTGCTAACGGCACTCCTATTTTTGCTATTTTTAGCAATCCTAACAATTGTATTTTGATTTCAAAATCGACTATAGATCAAGTGTATGAAACCGCCCGTTTAGAGGAGGTTATCGGCGATTTTGTACAATTAAAGAAATCAGGCTCCAATTTTAAGGGTCTGAGTCCGTTTTCCGATGAGCGAACCCCAAGTTTTATGGTATCTCCCGTAAAACAGATTTGGAAGGATTTTAGTAGCGGAAAAGGGGGTAATGTGGTCGCCTTTCTCATGGAACATGAGCATTTCACTTACCCGGAAGCCATAAAATACTTGGCAAAGAAATACAATATTGAAGTTGAAGAAACTGAGCGGACTGATGAGCAAAAGCAAGAAGCTGACGAGCGTGAAAGTATGTACTTGGTTTCAGAATTTGCCCAAAGTCATTTTTCCCAGATGTTGTGGGAATCTGAATTGGGTAAGGCCATAGGGTTGACTTATTTCAAGGAGCGTGGATTTACGGATGAGACTATCAAAAAGTTCAACTTGGGCTATTGTTTGGACCAATGGGATGGTTTTACAACCGCCGCATTGGATAAAGGGTATAAGCTGAAGTATCTTGAAAAAACAGGCCTAACTATTGTAAAAGAAGATGTCAATAATCCCAATAACCCCAAAAAGTTCGATAGGTTCAAAGGCAGGGTAATGTTCCCGATCCATTCCATGAGTGGACGTGTTTTAGGTTTCGGTGGCCGTATTTTGAACAATGATAAAAGGGCTGCAAAGTATTTAAACTCCCCCGAGAGTGATATTTACCATAAGAGTAAAGTGCTTTATGGTATTTATTTTGCCAAACAGGCTATTGCCAAAGAGGACAACTGCTATTTGGTAGAAGGATATACCGATGTTATTCAACTGTATCAAAGGGGAATCCACAATGTGGTTGCCTCTAGTGGTACGGCATTGACACCAGAACAAATTCGGCTGATCAATAGGTTGACAAAAAACATTACGGTTTTATTTGATGGTGATGCTGCCGGTCTCCGTGCCTCTCTTCGTGGTATCGATTTAATTCTGGAGCAGGGAATGAACGTTAAGGTTTGCACTTTTCCAGAAGGGGAAGACCCTGATAGCTTTGCCAAGAACAATGACCTTGATGATATTACTCAATATTTACAGCAAAACTCAAAAGATTTTATACAATTCAAAGCTTCATTGTTGGTTGAAGAAGCTGCGAACGACCCAATTAAAAGGGCAGATACGGTTCGGGATATAGTACATAGTATTTCTAAAATCCCGGATAGGATTCAGAAGGAGATCTATATACAGGAATGTGCCCAGATCATGAACATTTCTGAGGCTGTTTTGTTCAATACCTTGGCCCAGATTGGGAAAAAGGATATTGCTGATGCATCAAAAAAAGTAAAACAGGAACAAAAGGCATTTGACGTTGTAAAAAATGAACTCTTACCTGAAAAGGTCGATGTGCAATATGAACTGGAGCGAAAGATTATAGAACTGTTATTGCTTTACGGAAACGAACTGGAAAAGTTTGAAGACTTGGTTTTGAAAGAGAATGAGGATGGCGATTTGATTTTGGAACCGGAATCTTTGGAAGCCAAGGTATACGAAAAGATTTATTTGGATCTTCAAGATGATGAAATTGAACTTACGAATCCGTATTTCAAAAGTATTTATTACAAGTTGATTGAAGAATTAAATCATAAGGAAGATTTCGCAATCAACACCTTCATTGCTGATTTGGATCAGGAAATGGTAGCTGAGATATCTTCGATCCTAATGGAAGAAGAAAAGTACATGCTCCATAATTGGGAAAGCAAGGATATTTATCCAAAGGATAAAAAAATCGGAGTGTCACAATTGGTAAGTGAAACTATATTGACCCTAAGATGTTACCTGATTAAGAGAAGAATGGAGACTTTGCAAAATAGTACTGAGGAAAGTACTGAGGATAATAGCGAAACCCTTGAAGAGATCATGAATTATCTGCAATTGAACCAACTCTTGAATAAAAAATTGAATAGGGTACTCTCATAGATTCAATTTTTTTTTGGTATTTGGATTAGGGTGACAGAAAACAAAAAACCCTGACCATTTGGTCAGGGTTTTTTTTAACACTTAAACTTTTTGGTTTAATACAATTCTAAAGCTTTGGCCTGCTGTAATAAATCAACCATGTTATCAACGTTTAACTTTTTCATTAAACGCGCTTTGTAGGTGCTAACCGTTTTCTCATTTAGGTTAAGACCAATGGCGACATCTTTGTTACGTTTTCCGCTGGCCAATAATTTTAGAACCTCAACTTCCCTAGTAGATAATTTTCTAAAGAATCTACGGGGTTTCTGGGTACTTTCATCAAAAGCCAATCGTTGTGCAAGTTCATTGGTAATGAACATGTTTCCTTCACTCACCTTCTTCACCGCGGAAATGATATAGTCAATATCCGATGCCTTTGAAAGATAACCAAATGCACCTGCCCTTATGGTACTTAGCGCATAGACATCTTCAGATTGTCCGCTGTACATTAACACCTTCACATCAGGATATTCCTTTTTCATCCTCCTTAAAGTGGCGATTCCATTAATCTCGGGAATGTCCATTTCTAACATTACAACATCAGGGGAAGTCGCTTCCAAACTTTTAAAAAGCTCGGCAGTAGTTGAAACATCATCTACAACCTCAAATCCACTCGCTTTGTTCAATACTTCTTTAACTCCCATTCTAATGATAGGATGGTTGTCCGCAATTAACACTTTAATCATTTTGTTAAATTTTCTAGATAGGTTATCCTTATAGGAGTCTTGAAAAGACTGACATACAATGTAAGGTTAATTTATCTAATTTGGTTGGCAAAGTTCAATTAATTTATAAAACGTAAGCATTTTATTCGTCTTATATGCCAGATTACTAGTTGAGTGGCTACTTCAACGCTTCAGGTATCTCACAAATAGGTATTGGTGTCATCTTATGTTGGTTGGCAGAATTTAATTTTTTAAAGATAATGAATACTTGTTTATTTCTGCCAGAAAAATCTTCAATAGATTTTCCTTGATCATTCATTGACATTGCCCATTCCAATTCAGGGTAAGACGCTCCAATCTGGTCCTCATCTGTCCGGTCATCTCCCCAGAGCCCATCGGTTGGGGGTGCAACGATGATTTCTTGGTTGATTCCAAGAGCTTTGGCTATATCATATACCTCAGATTTCAAAAGGTCCGCTATTGGGCTCAAATCAACGCCACCATCGCCATATTTAGTGTAAAATCCTACCCCAAAATCTTCAACTTTATTCCCAGTACCTGCAACTAAATATCCATTGAGCCCTGCAAAATAATATAAGGTGGTCATTCTTAATCTCGCTCTTGTATTGGCAAGTGACATAAACCGCTCTTCTTCTTTATCAACTGCAGGTAATGCTGCAATTAAACTATCAAAAACAGGAGTTAGGTTAACAGCTTGTCTGTTTACTCGTCCAAAATTTTTCATCAACCATTCAATATGATTTTCTGCTCTTGATTCTTGATTTTCAGCTTGATGTATAGGCATTTCCAAACAAAGTAAATCTAATCCTGTTTTGGCACATAAGGCAGAAGTAACGGCTGAATCTATTCCACCAGAGATTCCGATAACAAATCCTTTGATACCAGCGTTATCTGCATAATCCTTTAACCAAGTAACAATATGGTCAATTACTTTTTCGGTTTTCATGGGAGATATTATTTGGTTAAAACAATTAACTTTGCCGATAAAAATAATGCCTTGTGGCGTAAGATTAAAATTTAAGGGAAATTACTTTATATGAAAAAGACTTTTTATTTATTGGTGATATTTGGTTTAAGCTTTATAGGATGTGAAAACAAAGACAAGATTGCTGAAGAGGTGAATAAGATCGCTTTGGATTTGAGGGTGTCAAGATTCGATAATGAGTTTGCAAATGCCGCAGCCAGTGATATTCCTGACCTAAGAATAGAATACCCTTATTTGTTCCCAGCGCCGGATAGTGTATGGATTGCTAAACTTCAAGACTCCCTCCAAATAGAATTAAGACAAGAAGTCAAGACTGAATTTGCTGACTTTGAAACAGAAAAAGCCGATATTGAATTGCTGTTTAAATACATTAAGTATTACTTTCCAAAATATCCGGTACCACGTGTTATTACGGTCACCAATGATGTTGACTATAATAATCGTATAATATTGGCAGACAGTTTATTACTTATTGGGTTGGATAATTACTTGGGTCCAGGGCATAAATATTATAGTGGCCTTCAAAATTATATTGCGCAAGACATGAATAGGGATTTTATGGTGAGCAATATTGCCAGTGCCTTTGCCAACAAAGTAGTATCAAGACCCAACGAGCGAACCTTTTTAGCGCAGATGATTTATTACGGAAAAATATTATATCTCAAAGATAAATTAATGCCATTTCATACTGACGGGCAAAAAATCACTTATTCCCAGGATCAATTCGATTGGGCACGAGCGAATGAAGAACCTATGTGGAGACATTTTATAGAAAATGAATTATTGTATAGCACGGACAATAAGTTAGCTAAACAGTTTTTGGATCCAGCCCCATTTTCCAAATTTGGATTGGAATTGGATAATGAATCCCCAGGCCAATTAGGCCGCTTTTTGGGCTGGCAAATTGTACGTTCCTTTATGGATAAAAATGAAGTTTCAGTGCAACAGTTATTAAATTTATCCACTGAGGATATATTCAAAAAATCTAACTATAAACCAAACAAATAAATGGCTAAGCTACATACATCGGAAATTACGCTAAAGGTGGAGCTGGATGAAAACCGGGTTCCGGAAAAGTTGACCTGGTCTGCTGAGGATGGCGGTATCAACAAGGAGGAGGCCAAGGCCATGTTACTTTCTGTTTGGGACAGTAAAAATCAGGAATCACTGAAAATTGATTTGTGGACCAAGGATATGCCCGTTGATGAAATGAAAGTCTTTTTCCATCAGACATTGGTTTCATTATCGGATACCTTTATGAAGGCCACGCAGGATGAAAAAATGACGGCAACCATGAAAGATTTCTGTACGTATTTTGCCGAAAAGTTAGACTTAAAAAGCTAATGGTAATTTCAATAATTGAAGTTGAATACTATTGGAATTTTTCTGTAAAGGGAGATTTTAATTAAGGTATTCCCATAAATTCGACATGATTATTCGAAATCTAAAATTTATTCGAGTTTGGGACTATTCAATGCCCAATTTTTAAGCAGATGTAGTACTTTTGATGCTTGTTTTTAAGTAATACGATAAATGACCAAACAAATGGCAAACGAAGAAAAATTCGATATCGAAGTATTAGGTAAAGCTACATATGATTCTCCTTTAAGATTAAGTGAAAAGAAAGGGGATAATATTTTCAACTTTGTGAAAGAGGATGATAGAATATTACAAAATATCTCACTCAATGAATTTAAAAAGTGTTTGGCTGACAATAAGGAGCCTTATGCTTTTGAAAAAGCAGGTCCTCGGGAGAATATATACTTTAACGTAAAAAAAACCAAAGCCGCAATAGTTACTTGCGGGGGATTGTGCCCTGGCATTAATAATGTGATCCGAAGTTTGGTAATGGGGCTTACTTATTTTTATGGGGTTAAGGAAATTCTTGGGGTTCGGTATGGTTTCGAAGGACTGAATCCTTCATACGGGCATGGTTTTGTCGATTTGACTCCTGCTTTTGTGAAAGACATCCATCAATTTGGCGGTACAATTTTGGGATCCTCGAGAGGGAGTCAAGATGTTGGTGTCATGGTTGATTCCTTATATGAGAATGGGGTAGATTTATTGTTCACCATCGGAGGAGATGGAACTTTAAAAGGAGCAGATGCCATTGGTGAAGAAATTAAGAAACGCGGGGTGGACATTTCAGTAATAGGAATTCCTAAAACTATAGATAATGATATTAACCTTATCGACAAAACTTTTGGTTTTGAAACGGCTTACCATGTAGCGAACCCAATTATTAGAGATGCCCACAATGAGGCCACTGGTGCCTATAATGGCATTGCCATTGTAAAACTTATGGGTCGCGATAGTGGATTCATAGCAGCCTCTGCAGCAATATCAATGTCAGTGGTGAACTTTGTTTTGGTTCCAGAAATGCATTTTGAGCTCGAAGGGGAGAATGGATTCTTGGAGGTGCTGAAAAAACGTATGGATGCAAAAAAACATTGCGTAATTGTTGTTGCCGAAGGCGCTGGCCAGAATCTTTTCGATAAAGATAAAAAAGGACAGGTAACCGATGCTTCGGGGAACGTTAAACATGGCGATATTGGATTGTTGCTTAAAAAAGAGATTGCTGAATTCTTTAAAAAGAATGATCGCAGGGTGACCATAAAATATATAGATCCCAGCTATATTATTAGAAGTGCTCCTGCTAACCCTGGGGATAGTATTTTTTGTAATGGATTGGCTTATCATGCAGTGCATGGAGCAATGACCGGTAGAACAAGATTTGTTGTAGGCAGGGTTAACAATCGATATGTTTATCTACCAATTTCCGCGGTAACGAATAAAAGAAAGAAAATCAATATGGAAGGGGGCTTTTGGTATACTGTTCTAGAAAGCACTGGGCAGCCCTTCACGATGCGATAGAAGAGTTTAAACCTTACCTTTTTTCCATTTCTCGAACATCACCTTTATACTTGTATCGGTCAATGGATAAAGCCCTTTTATAGATTGTCCTTGATTTACTTTTTCTAATACAAAATCTTCAAAAACGGTCATTTGTTGGCACTCTTCAGTTACTTCCTCAATGATATCAAACGGGATTACGATAACCCCATCATCATCCCCTACTAGTATGTCTCCTGGAAAAACTGCCACCTCCCCACATGCAATGGGTACGTTTATGTCAATGGCCTGGTGCAAGGTTAAATTTGTAGGTGCCGAAGGAGATTGATGGAATGATGGCATTTTTAATCCCGCAATTTCCGCAGAATCCCTAAAACCGCCATCTGTGACCAAGCCGGCAGCACCTCTGACCATTAACCTAGTGGCTAAAATAGAGCCGGCAGAAGCTGCCCGCGCATCTTTTCTACTATCCATGACCAATACAGAACCGGCTGGGCAAGTTTCAACCGCAACTCTTTGTGGATGGTTGGGATCTTTGAAAACTTCTATTGGGTTAAGGTCTTCCCTCGCAGGTATATAACGTAATGTAAATGCGGTACCAACCATTCGTTGTTTACCTTTTTTTAGTGGACGCACATTTTGGATAAATTGGTTTTTTAAGCCTTTTTTGAATAAACAAGTGGCAATGGTAGCCGTACTTATTTTTTGAAGTTTATCTCTTGTTGCTGTTGATAATTTAGCCATATTCGTTGGTGTTATTTTTTTATTTAATACTGTTCCAGGTGTTCTTTAGGTATTCAAGGTCTTTTTTCATATTTCTGAAAATCTCTTTCTGGCTTATGGAAATATTGGTGCTTCCGTTTTCTGCACCGCCCAATTCATATTCCAAATGAAGGGAGATGGGTACATTGATTTGATATTTTTTTAACAATGAAAAATAACGTTGAAAATCTACCAAGCCTTCTCCTAGAGGAGTATTGACCGGTTTCCATTTGCCAGCTACCATGCCCCATTTAAAATCCTTGATTACAATTGTTTTAATAAAAGGTCTGATAAGCCTCAGTCCAAGTTCCCAACTACTTCCACTTTCTACGACAGCATGCCTAATATCATACTGGCAACCCATATGTTCGTTATTGGTAGCTTCTAGAATTGCTGGCAAATCCCATATTGGTGCCCCTACATGGTTGCCTGCGTGATTTTGATAGCAACCAATCAATCCTAAATCTTTATTTAATAACTCTAGTTCTTTGGCCTGTTGTCCATAAATAGTTTGACTTTCTTTAATCGTTCTATCTTCTGGGTATTTTAGCCATCCTGTTCGGTAATGTGTAATTCCTAAATTACTTGCCGTTTCCAATACGCTCTTTTCTTCTTGATTGGTGGTATCCCAAACATTGGTTGTCATCATCCCGGGATTAATCCCATATTTCTTCATCGCAGCAACTGCTTCTGGCAAATCATCAACTACTCTTTCTGGTAAAACATGTCCGTTTGGCCTAACGGTCAAATCCAATCCGTCAAAGCCCATTTCAGCCGCCGCCACCGCCATCTCATTGTAATTAAGAAATTGCAGATGTTTTGAGAACAAACTTATCTCAATACCATCTTTCGGTTTCGTGGTCGAATTGAAAAGAGTATTATTAAAGCCCATAAGTGGCAGGGTTCCTAACCCTAAAGCAGACAGTTTAGCAAAGTTTCTTCTTGATATCGTATTTTTATCTTCTTTCATAATCAAGTACTCATTTATATTTAGTCGGTAGAATTTATGTTAAAAATTTGCGGGTCTTACAAATATATGTATTTTTGGTAAACCAAATTGGTTAACCAATTTGCATTTATAAATTATCATTCTATTTTTTTAATATAATTCCATTAAAAACGAAGAATATATCTCTTAAAAATGAAGAAATCATTAACTATTCTCTCTGTACTTTTTTTACTTCTGGCTTGTGGTAAAAAATCAAATTTGAATGTTATCATGGTAAATAATCCTGTTGAGCTAAGTAATGCAGTAGCTCAAGCCAAAGCTGGAGACAACATTGTTTTAGCAAATGGCATTTGGAAAGATGTACAAATAAAATTTATAGGAAAAGGAACCAAAGACAATCCTATAACAATTAAAGCAGAAACCGAAGGAGAAGTTTTTGTTGAAGGGGTTTCAAACTTAATTTTTGGTGGCGAATATTTAGAAGTTAGTGGCTTACATTTTAGAAATGGATATTCACCATCTAAAAATGTTATCGCTTTCAGATTAGACGAAAGCACTATAGCAAATAACTGTAAAGTAACAAACTGTGTCATTATAGATTTTAATAAACTACAACGTGATAATGATGATCTTTGGGTTCAGTTTTATGGAAGACATAACGAATTAAGTAATTGCTACATTGCTGGAAAAACAAACGGAGGACCAACCGTAAGAGTTGATTTAAAAGGAGTTCAAAGTATTAAAAATTACCATAAAATTATAAATAACCATTTCGGTCCTCGACCTAGAAAAGGTGGGGCAAGAGGCGAAACTATTCAGTTAGGAAGTAGTTTTACATCTATGAGTCCAAGTAATACAACCATTGCAAATAATTTGTTCGAAGAATGTAATGGAGAAGTTGAAATAATTTCAAGTAAAACTAATTTCAACGAAATTAAAAACAACGTATTTTATAAAAGTGAAGGCTCTGTAGTTACAAGACATGGTAATTACTGTTCTATAGATGGTAATTATTTTATTGGTGATGGCGAAAATGAAAACTTCGGTGGAATTCGTATAATAAACACAGGACATTGGGTTACCAATAATTATTTTTTCAACTTAAAAGGGAAGAGTTTTAGAAGTCCATTGGCAGTAATGAATGGCATTCCTAAATCACCATTAAATCGTTATAACCAAGTAACAGATGTAGTTGTTGCTTTTAACACATATGTAAATTGTAGTTCACCATGGCAATTTGGAGTAGGAACAAACATTGCGCAGGCAGATGTATTACCAAAATCTGAAATTCGTTCAGCAAGAGCAATTAGAACTACTGTCGCAAATAATGTGGTGTATAATGAAAAAGGTCTTGAAAGCATTGTTGTTGAAAATGATAAAGCAGATGGAGTTCTATTTAAAAATAATATAGTAGACAATAAAGGTGTCAAGTTTAATGACTTTAATGGAGGAATTACTGCTGCATCTTTAGCGTTGAAAAATATAGCTGACAACATAGCAATTCCAACAGGCATTCCTTCCGAAGTTGAAGTATTCAATGGCTTTGATTTTAATACCATTAAAAAAGATTTGTTTGGTAAATCAAGAAAAGACAACAATAGTATTGGTGCAATTATAGGTGTAGATGTTGCTAATCCGAATATTTTAGATAAATCAAAATATGGTGCTTCTTGGTATTCTAACGAAATTGAAACTAAAAAACCAGTAACGCATTCGGTAACTAAAGCAGATGAATTACAAACTAAAATCAATGCTGCGAGTAATGGCGATATTATCGATGTAGCGGAAGGTGTTTATGTAATATCAAAATCTTTAGTAATAAATAAAACACTTACTATTCAATCTGAAGGAAAAACCCAACTTGTTTTTTCCGGTGAATCTAGTGCACCATTATTTTCTTTACAACCTAAAGGAAAACTGACAATAAATAATTTAACCTTAAAAGGAAATACTTCAAATTACGCTTTTGCGAGTTTAAAAGAGAATATGTCGAACCATTTTGGATTAACAGTTCTAAATTCTGAAATAAGAGACTTCAACTATGTTTTAAGAGCATACAAGCAAACATTTGCAGAGCGTGTTACTTTTGAAAACACTTCAATTTCAAATTGTGAAAACGGATTGGAATTATCTGAAGAAACTAACGATAGAGGAGATTATAATACAGAGTTTTTAACGATTGATAAGTGTCAATTTACTAATGTTAAGCAAAATGTAGTTGATTATTATAGAGGTGGATATGACGAGTCTACTATTGGCGGAAACCTTTTAGTTTCTAATAGTACTTTTACTAATTGTGGTGCAAATGAGAAAAACAGAATCCTATTAAATCATACAGGTATTGTGAACGTAAGTATTATTGAAAATACATTTAAAAATAACGCTGTTCAGTTTGTTTCAATTTTATGGGGAGCAAAAAACAATGTGGAATCAGGAAACAGTTTTACAAATTCAGGACAGATTAAAACTGAAGAAAATTTGAAACTGAAGTTGATGTACTAGAAATTATGGCTAAAAAACTGATAACATTTGGTGAGGTAATGATGCGTTTGTCCCCACCGGGATATGAGAAATTTTCGCAGGCTTCTTCATTCGAACTTGTCTATGGTGGTGGAGAGGCGAACGTAGCCATTTCATGCGCTTATTTGGGCATGAAAGCTGCCCATGTGACCCGTTTTCCTGATAATGCCCTTGGCAAGGCGGCCACACAATTCTTACGTAAACATTGGCTAAGCACCGAACACGTTATTTATGGCGATGACATGATGGGTAAGTATTTTCTTGAAAAAGGTGCTGTGCATAGGCCCAGTGAGGTAATCTATGAGAGGGAAGGGTCTTCTTTCTCCTTGATCGAGCCTTCAATGGTGAATTGGGAAGATGTGCTCAAAGACGCCGATTGGTTCCATTGGACGGGTATCACCCCGGCCATTTCGGAAGGGGCCGCAAGGTGTTGTCTAGATGCTATAAAAACAGCGAACAAATTGGGCATAATGGTTTCGGGAGATATTAATTCGCGAAGCAACATGTGGAAATATGGCAAAACCATGCAAGAGGTAATACCCGATTTGGTACAAAATTGCGATGTAGTGATTACCAGTAGCCGGGGTATTCGCGAAATGTTCGGGCTGGGTCAATTGGACGACAATTTTCAGGTTTTAGCCAAACAGTTAATGGAACTTTTTCCCAGTATCAAGAAAGTAGTCAAAAAAACCAGAAGAACCATAAGTGCTTCCCACAACCAAATTCAAGGCAAATTGTGGAATGGAAAAGAATATATTAAAACCGATATGCTGAACATTACCCACATTATAGACCGTGTGGGTACTGGAGATGCCTTTGCCGCTGGCCTAGTATATGGGCTATTGCATTATGAGGATGTGCAGGCTTTGGATTTTGCCACTGCTGCCTGTGCCTTAAAACATACCGTTCCGGGGGATGTAAATATGGTGTCTTTGGAAAATGTACAAAGTTTAATGGAAGGGGATACTTCCGGCGCCATAATAAGGTAGTGTTTCAATCGGTGAAAATGGCGTAATGATGTAACTAATATTCCTATAGTAATTGAATATGGTTGTAAATCTGTTCCAATTCAAGAAGAACTAATCAAAACAAAAAATTATTAAAATGAATACCAAAACAACGAAAGCAGTATTTCAATCTCTTTTAATGATTGGCCTTGCTTTAGTGATTATCAGTTGTAATGATAAAACTAAGAAGTCTCAAAAGGAAGAATCTAAAGCCACAATTTATCCGAGCGATGTACTACCATTCATGGATGAATGGAAAATCCTATTAGGAGATGGTACACGGTCTGAAGACCTGGTAAAGTATGAAAAGAAAGATTTCTTTTATGTTGAAAATGATGGTAGTACGAATTGGGTAGTATACAAAACACCTAATTCTGGTGTTACCTCTAGAACCTCAAGCAATACTAGAACAGAATTAGGACAAAAAGCGCATTGGATCCCTGAAACTGGTGGCAAATTAACTGGGACCTTAAAAGTACTGCATGTGTCGAATACAGGAGATGCAAGTGTATCCTCTTCCTATTCAACAGTTGTTGGTCAGATTCATAGCGATGAAGGGCATGAAAATGAACCTTTGAAAATTTTCTACAAGAAATTCCCAGGTCACACAAAAGGTTCCGTTTTTTGGAATTATGAAATTAATACAGCTGGCGATAATTCAGGTAGATGGGATTTTTCTACGGCTGTTTGGGGTTATGATTTTTCAGTTGTTGGTTCAAGCCCTAATTCTTATCCAGATGAACCAGAAGATGGTATTGCCCTAGATGAAGAATTCAGCTACGAAGTAAACGTCTACAAAGGTGTTATGTATCTCACCTTTACAAGCGAAGGTCATGAGACAAAAAAATTCACAAAGAATTTATTGAAATCTGATTTTGCAAAAAAATCAGATACTCCTGAGCAAATATTGACCACATATGCCTTAAGAGGGCGTGACGGAGTTGAACGTGATACTGCGTATGCTGGCGAAATACAGTATTTTAAGCAAGGTGTTTATAATCAGGCTAATGGAAAATCTACGAAATCAGAAACTTATAATGGTGATATTGCAAAACAATATGCAAATGGGAGTTATGCAGAAGTTTGGTTTAAAGATGCAACATTAGGTGAAGGAACCAATCCTAACTAATATTTCCAATCATTAGTTAAGATGAAAAAAATGTAACTGAACAATAAAAAAATGAATAAAAAAATGAATAAAAAAATAATCAAATCATCGTCGTCACTTTTAATTCTGTGTGTTTTTCTAACACTTACTAGTTGCAAGAATACTGATAAAAAAACGAATAAAAAGGAAGTGCAAAAAGTCGTTTATGCAAGTGACGTTATTCCGTTTTTTGATCATTGGAAATTGATTTTAGGTGATGGCTCAAATGCTGGTTTTGCAAATAATTTTGAAGACAAAGGCTTCTTTTATACTGCAAATGATGGCAATAACGATTGGATAGTTTTTAAGGCACCAAATGGTGGAGACACACACGGAACCTCAAATAATACAAGAACTGAATTAGCGCAAGTAAAAAAATGGTACCCAAAAACTGCTAATGATAAATTAACAGCTACACTTAAAGTCATGAATGTATCTGCTACTGGTGATGCTCGCGTAGCAGCTTCGCACGCAGTAGTTGTAGGTCAAATTCATAGTGCAGATAAACATGAAAATGAGCCCCTTAAAATATTTTACAAAAAATTCCCCGGTCATACCAAAGGTTCGGTTTTTTGGCATTATGAAATCAATACAGCAGGTGAAGACAATTCTGGAAGATGGGATTATTCCTCAGCTGTTTGGGGTAATGACTTTTCTGTTGTTGGTGATTCAGCAAACACTTATCCAGAAGAACCTAAAGATGGTATTGCTTTAGGTGAAGAATTTAGTTATGAAATCGAGGTTAAGGCTGGTATTATGACCTTAAAATTTACAAGTGAAGGTCATAAAACCAAAACGTTTACAAAAAACTTAATAGAATCAGAATACACAACAACTGCTGATATACCAGAACAAACACAAAAATTATTTGTGCCCATCGGTCAAGATGGAGTTGAACGTACAGCTGCTTACACTGGTGAAGGTTGTTTTTTTAAACTTGGTGCATACAATCAAACCAACGGAAAATCTCCAGAAATAAATAAAAATTGGTGTTCTGGTGCTGAAACGCATGGTGGTGATATACAAAAACAATATGAAGACGGAAATTACGCTGAAGTATGGTTTAAAACAGGAAGTATATCTGTTAGTGATGCTGCTGTGTCTAATGAAGGCTATTTCACTAAAAATGATTAAATCTATTAATTTGAAAATAACATGAACATCAACAATAAATTAGCTGGTAAAAATATTCTAATAACCGCTGGTGCCCAAGGAATTGGAGAATCAATTACCAGACACTTTATAGATAGCGGTGCCAATGTTGCTATTCACTATTTTTCTAGTGCAGAAACTGCAAACCAACTGGTGGAATACGCAAAGACTAAAGGGCAAAAAGCGGAGGCTATAAGTGGTGACCTAACAAAGGAAGCCGATGCAAATGAATTGGTTGAAAAAACAATAGAAGCGTTTGGCGGCCTAGATATATTGATTAATAACGCAGGTTCACTTGTTGCACGCAGAATGCTGAACGAAATGGAGGCTGAGTTTTGGCACAAGGTAATGGATATAAACCTTACATCCATGATGTTTGTAACGCGAGCCGCAGCTCCTTATTTGGCAAAAAATAAAAACAGTAGTATTGTTAATTTAGCATCACTCGCTGGGCGTAAAGGTGGTCATCCAGGGTCATTAGTTTATTCTACTAGCAAAGGTGCTATCCTAACGCTAACACGAGCATTATCTACAGAATTGGGACCTCAAGGTACTCGAGTGAATGCTGTCGCTCCTGGACTTATACTTGGTACTTCATTTCACAACACGCATACTACAAAAGAATCAGCAGATGAAACAACGGCTGGTATTCCAATTCAACGAGCAGGTAATGCAGCTGACGTGGCACGAGCGGTTTTATATCTGGCGTCCGAATATGACGGCTTTATTACCGGTGCTACGCTAGACATCAATGGCGGCGTCTACAACATGTAGTTAGATGATTATATGGCATCTGATGAAGCTTTATTTATATCATGGAATACTATTGATATTAATAGAGATTTGGTTTTTAATACAAACCGTGGATATATTAAATTAATAGTAAAAAAATAATTGTATTTTTGGTAAACCAGATTGGTAAACCAATTTAAATTTATTCTATATATGAAAATTTTACATTTGTTTATAATGAGTTGTTTGCTTGTTGTTTCGTGTAAAGAACAATCTTCTAATAATGTTGAACAATCAACATCAAATGTAGAACATCCTAATCTAATAATTACTGCACAAGGCGTTAAGGATATTAGAGCGCAATTGGGTAATATTCCAATTTTCGATAACACTTTAAAAGCAGTTCAGGAGGAAGTAGATGCTGAAATTGCATTAGGAATAGAAACTCCAATCCCAAAAGATTATTCTGGTGGATACACGCATGTACGTCACAAACGTAACATGGTAGTGTTACAAAAAGCTGGTGTGTTGTATCAAATTTTGGATGACGAAAAATATGCTAAGTATGTAAAAGACATGTTAATGAAATATGAGGAAATGTATAAAACATTGCCATTGCATCCAAAAACAAGATCATATGCTAGAGGTAAATTATTCTGGCAATGTTTAAACGATTCTAATTGGTTAGTTTACGTAAGTCAGGCTTATGATTGTGCCTATAATTATTTATCTGAAGAAGAACGCAACAAGCTAGAAACAAATTTATTTAGACCATTTGCAGATCATATATCAATAGACAGTCCACAATTTTACCAAAGAGTCCACAACCATAGTACTTGGGGAAATGCAGCTGTAGGTATGATTGGTTTGGTAATGAATGACCAAGAATTAATTGATCGTGCTTTGTATGGTATTAAAGGTGTGGATTTAGATAAAACCGCTAAAGATGATGATGGGGGGTATTTAAATAAAGAAGGAAAAGCTGGTTTTTTAGCAAACATTGAAGAACCTTTTTCACCAGATGGTTATTATAACGAAGGACCATATTACCAACGTTACGCGATGTATCCTTTTTTAATTTTTGCAGAAGGATTACATAACGTAAAACCAGAATTAAAAATCTTTGAATACAAAGAAGGTGTATTGCTAAAATCAATAAATGCCTTATTAAATTTATCTGATGCAGATGGCGAATTCTTTCCGCTTAACGATGGTCAAAAAGGAATGTCTTATTACACAAGTGCTTTAGTTACAGCAGTAGATATTTCGTATCATTTTGGCACACAAGATCCAGGTTTATTAAGCATAGCCAAAGAACAAGATCGTGTTCTGTTAGATGATTCTGGTTTGGCAGTAGCGCTTGGAATTAAAAATGGTAAAGCAGAACCTTTCAATAAAAAATCTATTAACCTTTCTGATGGACCAAATGGAACGCAAGGTGGTGTTGCTATATTAAGAAATGAAGATATTGAATTAGTTTTTAAATATGCTGCACAAGGATCTAGTCACGGTCATTACGATAAGTTGTCTTATTCTTTATATGAAAAAGGCGAAGAAATCCTTCAAGATTACGGTTTAGCACGATTTGTAAATATTGAGCAAAAAGGTGGTGGTAATTACCTAAAGGAAAATAAGACTTGGGCAAAACAAACCATTGCGCATAATACAGTAACACAAAATGAAACCTCTCATTTTAATGCAAAGTATGAAGTAGGAAGTCAGCATCATTCAGTATTAAACTATTTTTCTTCAGAAAATGAAAACGTACAAGTTGCAAGTGCAAAAGAAAGCAATGCTTATCCAGGAACAGAAATGCTTCGTACTATGGCAATTATAAAAGACGAAGATTTTGAAAAACCATATATGTTAGATATTATGAAGGTGACTTCTAATAAAGCAAATCAATATGATTTTCCGTATTACTTCTTAGGGCAAGTATTACAAACAAACTTTGAATACAAAACACCTAAAACATTAAATACTTTAGGAAGCAAAAATGGATATCAACATTTATATCTAGAAGGCTCTGCTATAGCTTCAGAAGAAAACAGTAAACTATCATGGTTAAACCAAGGTAAATTCTACACACTAACATCTGTAACTAATAAAACAGACGAACTACTCTTTACGAGAATTGGTGCAAATGATCCGGAATTTAACCTTCGAAGAGAGGCTGCTTTAATGCTAAGAAGAAAAAATGCAAAAAACACAATTTTTGTGTCTGCAATCGAAGCACACGGAAGTTATAGTCCAGTTACAGAATCTGCAGTAAACTCAAACAGTAGCATAAAAGAATTAAAAGTTGTTTTAGATACTGAAGCTTACACAGCAATACAAATCACCAATATAAAAGATAATACAAGACTGTTTATAACTGCTAACTCAAATGCTTCTAAAGAAGCAACACACAACGTAAAAATTAAAGATAAAGACTACCAGTTTACAGGTACTTATTATTTTAAATAAAAACAAGTAAATTAAAATTATGAAACGATTTAGTGAAAAGTACGTCATCACAAAAGAAATGAAATGGGAAGAGCTTGGTGGAGGAGTATCAAGAAAGTTCTTAGGTTACGATAACCAAATCATGATGGTAAAAGTGAAATTTGAGAAAGGAGCATTAGGTGCCCCACAT
>Ga0316189_10000611_pt1 | contig 35613 bp, 26 predicted proteins | sample LowCovwburrow_MG_FD_204930 | JGI IMG/M metagenome (GOLD analysis project Ga0316189, IMG submission 204930) | Coastal sediment microbial communities from Maine, United States - Lowes Cove worm burrow | ecosystem: Environmental > Aquatic > Marine > Coastal > Sediment | place: USA: Maine...
AAAAGAAATGAAGCCATACGAGCAGAGAATTCAACGGTCCGACAGGTTGCCCAAATGGGATATTATTATTGAGCCTCTTGGGCGGGTAAATTATTTACTGTGAGTTCCCTTAGTAGTTTTATCGACCGATGGCTCGGCACGGCCCTGCCGCAGCTTTTTCTCCTTTTTCTCGGCATTCTGCTGGTCATTCTGGTGGTCACCGCTCTCTGGGACCGGCGGATAAATCGGCTGGGCGGTATTTTCGGGGTGCTGACCGGCCTGTTTATGGCCTCTATCGCCTTGGAGGAAAGCATCGCCCGCTTTATCGGCGGCCTTGATCCGGGGCTTCGTCTTCGTCTGATCGCGGTTCTGTTCAGTCTGTTCCTGCTTGTCCTGACCGGGACGGCCTGGGCCAAAACAGGACTGCAAAAGCGTTACGGCTTGACGTGGGGAGCGGTCGGGCTCATTGTCCTGCTCACAGCCCTGTTTCCCGGCCTGCTTCAGTCTTTTCCCAGTCTGCTCGGCGTACATTACGGCATTGCTCTTGCCGGGCTGTTTATCGGTTTCCTCCTGCTGTTGGTCTTTCATTTTTCTATCACCATCTCCGAGCTGTATACGAACCAGCAGGCTCTGCTGGAGCGGATCAGGCGACTGGAGCAGGGCAAAGGTACGGCGCAGCCGGTGGTAAGTTCGGCGAACCCGGTAAAGGCAGCGGACAAAGGAATCAGCGGCTTTCTGCGCAGGATCAGGGAAAAGCTGAAGGGTTTGCCTTCCCGCCTGTTCTGTCGCCCAGAACGGGGAACCAGCTGGGGCGCGCCGCTGATTATCTGCATCGCTGTATGCGCTGTCTTTCTAGTCGGCATATCTACACCTCAGGTTATGGTCGGCGATGAGGTGACCCATTATTATATGATGAAAACCCAGGCCAAGCTCCTGCCCCGACCGAATTTTATGGCTGAAATTCCCACCGGCTGGGGCGCAACGGAAGTACGGAGGTATCCCCACTCTTTCGGCTGGCATTATCTGGGGGCTGTGCTGTATCGCCTGTTCGGCGGTTCCTTTGCTGTGACCCAGCTGTATCAGGCACTTTTTCTGGCCCAGTTTCTCAGTGTCGCCTATTTGTTGGCCCGGAGCCGACGCGGGGTGCAGACCCGATCGGCCCTGCCTTATCTGCTGATTCTGGCCACTGTGCCGATGACCCTGATTTTTTCCGTGACCTTTTATCAGGGAATACCGATGACGGCCCAGGTGCTGACCGCCTTTTACCTGCTGCGCCAAAACCGTTGGCTGTTGGCCACTCTTTTTATGGGGTTTGCCTTGGCTGTGAAGGTAACAGCTATTCTCTTTTTTCCGGCTTTTTTTACCTGTCTGTTTGTATGGACTGTTCGGCGTTGCAGGATCGACAAGACAGCGGTGATTGTTTGCGTTTCCCTGCTGATAATTGGCCTCTGTACCTGGGGGTTGGGCAGGTCCATTAATGTGTATGCCGGTTCAACCTTTTATCCGGTTGAAAAATTTCATCAAATATTGCGCCTTGTTCAGGAAAAAATCAGCTTTCGGGAAAAAGAACCGGTCAAAGTGAACAAACAAGAAAAGATTCTTGCCGGGACCGCAGTTCGTACTGTTCGACAGCAGGCCGGTTCTGTTACAATAAAACAGCAGGTTCCTCCTGAAAAGACCCCTGATGATCAGGCAAAGATTATCTCCGAGCAGCAGGCTTCAATCATTGCAAATCATCCCGGTGATCTGCGAATAAAGGCTAATTTTTTTATCTATGGTGGCTTACTGCTCTGGCTCCTGATTTTGGCCGGTGCCGTAGCTGCTGTCCTGCAGCGGATGGGGCTGCGTTGCAAACATCCTGTGAGGGAAAGGAGCTTCTGGTTATGGGGCACCGGGTTATCCTATACATTTCTGGCAGCCATGTTTCTTAAAAGCGCACCCGACGCCCGCTTCTTTCTCCCCGGTCTTCCCTTCCTCCTTCTCCCGATTGCGGAGCAGACTGTCTGCCTTCCACGACCTAAGTGGTTTATCTCTCTGCTGGCCAGCCTTGCTATTCTCCAAGGGGGATATGTGCTGGCCAAAACCTATCGCTTGCGGCAGGTTACGCCGGAATTACAAGAGGCAATTTCCTATTTACGGAAAACACCGCCCGTACCGGGCAGGGTTTTTATGTATCCCGAAGGAAATTATCGACTTTTTCCGGTTCCTCATGAATGGTATATGAACTACCATCTTCGAGAGTTCTGGCGGGCAGATAATGATCTGCGTATAGCTATTCTGCGTAATTTCGATATAGGTGCAGTGGTTGTCGAAAAACATCTTGTTGCGCCTGTTGATCAGGAAATCACCAATCTTGGCGTGTATCCGGATTATTTTGTTCGGGAGATAGAGCAGGATGATCGTTTCCATAAGATATTTGAGAATAGCGGACTTGCTGTCTATGCAATTTCAATTAAAGCAACAGGAGAGCATGAGCAGCCGTGAAATGCTGACAGAGGTGCGCATGCGGCTGGTTGAAGCCGGAGGGCGCACTTCCCATGACCTCGGTACTGGCCGTATTGCAGGGCAAGTGATGGTATATCTTTATCTGCAGGAACAGAACCAATCACTGGATAACATTGCTGATGCCTTGACTCTCAGCAAAGCCTCCATCAGTATTGCCGTGCGGCAGCTTGAACAGCTCGGTCTGGTGCGCAGAGTTCGAATAGAAGGAGACCGTAAAAAATATTATCGAAGCACCGATAACATAGGGGACGGGCTGCAGCAGGGGGTCTTATCGTTTTTTCGGCAGAAGGTCGCTTTGTTCGGGGCTGAGCTTGACATTGCATTACACCTGCTTGAGCAGGGGAAAACAGATGCCTCCGTTGATACGGAGGCTCATTTTTTACGGCAACGTATACTCAGAGCCAGAAAGTTGCAGGCGATTCTGCTTAAAATACTCGGTCATCCTCTGGTAAGTTTCCTTGCAAAAAATATTAAATAACAGGGAGTCCCGAACAGAGGCGGCTCTTTACTGCGATACCAAACGGCGTTTTTTAGATGGGTGTAAGAAAATACCTTGTTCTTTTGAAATAAAGGGTGTATTTTTAGAAAATTCTAAAAGTTAAAAAGATATTTTGAACAAATAGGCGCAGTCGCGCACTTTGAATTTTTCTCTTGATCCCTGTTGAGAGGAGAGGGATTTTGACGGCGAGGTGCGGATTGTATCCTCTCCAGAATCGAGGAAAAAATATGTTGAATGACATTTCGGCGTATCGTAACCTGTTGAGTTTTTATGCCAGCAAATTTATATTGATGGAAAATAGCATGAGATTTGGACAGGATACGTGTTGGTGTGCCGAAATAGATAGTTATTGTGTACTGTTGGCCTAGTAGGGAGGCTGCTTGCAGCGGAGAGCTGCTGACATCTTGAGGTGAAATTGCTGTATGTGCGGTATAGCCGGAATTTGGAAAGAAACGCCTGTCTCGGAACAGGAACTGTGTCAGTGTTTGGATCGAATGCTCTGTTCCATTGCTCACCGAGGGCCGGATGACGGTGGCATGGCTGTTGCCGGGCACATCGCTCTCGGGAACCGCAGGCTCAGTATCTTTGATCTTAGTGCAGCAGGGAACCAACCTTTTTTTAATGAGGACGGCCAAATATGGCTGGTGTTTAACGGAGAAATTTACAACCATCCAGAACTGAGAAAAGACTTGGAGCAGGACTTCAGCTTTAAAAGCAGTGCGGATACTGAAGTGTTGCTTCGAGCTTATGAAAAATGGGGCATTTCCTGCCTGGAACGGATGAATGGTATGTTTGCCTTTGCTATTTGGGATGCTCGGATACAAACTCTGTTCCTTTGTCGTGACCGGATCGGTATTAAACCGCTGTACTATTGGTATAATGGACGCACGTTGTATTTTGCATCTGAAATAAAGGCGTTGCTGGCTGCTGGTATGCAGGTCGAGCCTGAATGGTCGGTGTGGAAGGACTACCTATTTGACGGGTATTACGATCATACGGAAAAAACTTTTTTTCGTCACTGCCTGCAAGTACGGCAGGGGCATTATTTGGCTGTTACCCGTTCAGGTATCCGAGAAACATGCTACTGGAACCTGCAGGAACACGTACAGGCTCAGGTCGGGACGATTCAGGCTCCCGAAGAAGAATACCGCCATCTGCTTGAGCATGCTGTTTCCTTGCGTATGCGGGCGGATGTTCCGTATGCCGTAATGCTTTCCGGCGGATTGGACAGCTCTGTTATCGCTACCTTGGCCGAGAAGCAGCAGACATCGGAACCTCTTCATGTTTGTACTATCCGGTATAAGGACGCTCGCTTTGATGAAGGGGGGTGGGCCGACTTGCTCTCTAAGGACAAGGCTTGGCAAAAAAACGATGTGCTGTTGCTGGAACAGAATGTACAGGATATGTTTGTTCGTGCCCTCTGGCATCAGGATGAACCCTTCGGCAGTGCCGCTTTGATTGGTGACATGCTCATTGCTTCTAAAGCGCGGGAGAGAGGAATATTGGTACTACTTGAAGGGCAGGGGGCAGATGAGGCCCTTGGAGGATATGAATATTGCTACGCCTATTACTTGGCTGACCTGTACAGGAAGGATTCGAATAAGGCCAAACAATGCTTTGAACAGTATGCAGCACTCCGTGGAATAAGAGGAGTGCACTTGAAACCTTCCTTTGAGCGGTTACTTCATCAGGGTGGTCGCGTTCAGGCCGGAGTAAGTCAAGATGGAACCGGGAATTCCATGAGTTTTTTGCTCTCGGAAACCTTTTCCGAAACGACTGGAACTGGCTGGTGCCTCAATGAGCAGCCTGACAGCCTTTTTGAGACAGTCCTCTATCGGGACCTGACCACGACCAAGGTGCCTCGGGTACTGCGTTTTAAAGACAGGGCATCCATGATGTTCGGCGTGGAACTCAGGGTTCCCTTTCTTGATCATCGCTTGCTTGAACTATCTTTTCAAATTCCGGCTCACAGAAAAATAGCCAAAGGCTATACAAAGTACTGTTTGCGAGCAGGGATGGAAAGAAAGCTTCCTCATGAAATTTGCTATCACATAAAACGCCAGCTTCAAACTCCTCAGGGAGAATGGTTACGTCACGGTCTCCGGCCTATGGTGGAAGAAGTGATTAATTCCAGTACGTTTAAAGGCCGGGGTGTATTTGACGTAGACCAAGTGAAAAAGACCTACCGGGAATGTATTGACGCTCCTGAACGATACCCGAACACCTTTTTTATCTGGCAATGGCTTCAGCTGGAGTGGTGGTTCAGAATATTCGTGGACCGCTCTATCGAGGTTTCTTCCTCCACTGTGAAGGTCAAAAATGCTCTTCGCGCTCCGACCGACTGAAATGACCATAAAAAAGAACACAGGAGTCTACCGCCTAGGGATTGCCCTGCTTGGCAAAGGTTCTACCAATCATCTCCATCGCCGGGAAGTGGTTGAGGCCTTTCAGGAGCAGGGGATTAGTCTCATTTTTTTGGTACGTGAAGACTATATAGAGTTGCTGAAAAAAATTGAAGGCTGCCGTTATTATCCCGTCAGTTTTCAAAAATTGAGCGGCTGGAGAGAGCACCTGCACTTCATCTTTGAATATGTAAGGAACCTCTACCCGTCGTATGATAAAGGGAGAAAGGCGTATTTTGATCTGCTTGTCCGCTACCGAAGAAGCAGGCGACTGCAGCAGATAGATTTTCTTTTTCGCTTAATAGCACGTTACCGTTGGGTGGTGAAGCTGCTTGCTCGATTTGAAAAATGGATAGGGAGGCCAGATTCGGTTCAGGGCATACCTCTGCATGAGATTGACCAGCTGATGTTATTAGGCATAGGGACAGCAAGTTCTGAGCTGGAAATGGATATGACTTGGTGGGCACGGCATCACCGAATTTCCGTGATCAATATCATCGGTAATTACGATAACTTGTCCTCCAAAGGATTCCGCGGCGTATCGGTTGACCGTTTGCTAGTTTGGGGCCCCAGTATGGTACGTGACGCTGTAGATTTTCAGGATATTCCAAGGGAGAGAATTACCGAAATCGGCTCTATTCGATATAATGTCAATCCTCAGCTGCTCACGGACCGGGATGATTTTCTACGATCGCTGAAACTGGACCCGCGAAAAAAAACGATCCTTTTTGCTGGATTTTTTTTTGAATTTCATTATTTTGAGATGATGGAAGTTTTTGAAAATCTCAGGCGTGAGGATCAGGAATTGCAGCTGATTTTTCGTGTATACCCCAATAAACACTTGATGGATTCTGTGTATATGAAACCGCTTTTTGTCGCTGCCGAGCAACGATCTGATATTTATATCAGTTACGGAGATCCTGACTTTCAGCGTGGAGAAAAGGGGAAATCTGTTCTGCAGATAGAAGAGTTTGAACTCTGCAATATACTCAACTCCTGCGACTGCGTGGTGAATATCTTTTCTACCATTTCCTTGGAAGCCTGTATGTATGATAAGCCTTCTATAAATATGAACTATCATCAAAAGCATCATCCCGCCGTAGTAAGAACTCCTTTGTACTATAATTACGGCGGGCTCTTTCATAACAGGCGTCTTGTCGCCTACGGTGCGATCCAAACCGCCGTAACCAGGGGTGAGTTATGTGAATATCTTCGTGAAGCTCTGCGTCACCCCGAAAAATTCACCGAACAACGGAGAGAGACTGTGAAACATGAGGTTGGAGTGCTTGACGGCAAGGCTTGTGAACGGCTGGTTGATGCCTGCAAAGAGCATTTTATCGCTCATTCCTGACAGAATAACAGATTCCAACAGGAATGTCTCTCCATAGGCGTACACATGAATATACAAAGAAAGATACTGATACCTCTTGTTGATCGAGCCAATTACGGTCGGATGCGAAGCGTAATGGCTGCGGTCAGGGATCATCCTGCGCTGGATTTGCAGGTGATGTGTACCGGAACCATGGTGTTAAAACGCTTTGGTAATACTATTGACGAAGTGATCAAAGACGGATTTGAGGTACATTCACAGGTTTTTATGGAACTGGAAGGCGGCATTCCTCTGTCCATGGCCAAGTCGCTTGGTTTCGGTGTGGTCGAGTTTACCAGCGAACTGAATCGCATTCAGCCTGATGTGGTATTGCTGATCGGCGATCGTTATGAGGCATTGGCCATGGCTTTGGCTGCCGCCTATATGAATATCCCTATTGGCCATATCCAAGGTGGTGAGGTCAGCGGCTCCATCGATGAGAGTGCCAGGCATGCGATTTCAAAGTTTGCCCAGTTTCACTTTCCCGCCACGCAGCGTTCAGCTGAGTATCTGTACAAAATGGGAGAGGCTGAGGAGCGTATTTTTAACGTGGGCTGTCCTGTGGGCGATTACATCCTCAGTCTGGACAGTCAGCTGCATAAAGATGTTTTTTGCTCCGGCAGCGGTGCTGATATTGACGTGGATCAGGGGTTCAACTTGGTCATCTTTCATCCGGTGACCACGGAGTTCGGCCAGGAGGAACAGGAGGTGGATGAACTGCTGGGAGCACTTGGAGAACTGGCCTATCCGACCGTATTTCTCTGGCCGAATATTGATGCCGGAGCTGATCGGATCAGCAAGTGTCTACGGATCTTTCGGGAAAAATATCAACCGGCATGGTTGCGCTTTATCACCAATATTGATCCGGTCAATTTCCAGAAAGTACTGAAAAGGTGTACTGTGGCTATAGGTAATTCCAGCAGTTTTGTCAGAGACTCCACCTTTAGCGGAACACCGGTAGTTTTGGTGGGGAACCGGCAAAAAGGACGGGAAATCGGATGGAATGTTCTGCCTGTTTCGGTGTGTAAACAGGATATTCTTAAGGCTGTTCATTGGCAGATGCGGCATGGACGTTATGAGCGGGATACAGTGTACGGCGGAGGGAAAGCCGGAAAACAGGTGGCGGAGATTCTCAGCACAGTAGATCTGTATGTTCAGAAACACTTAGACTATATACACCGAGAAGCATCCTGAGAAGACTCTATGCAGAAAAAAATGAAGGTGCTGGCCGTTATTCCGGCAAGAGGCGGGAGTAAAGGAATCAGGAATAAAAATATTATCCCTTTGCAGGGTAAACCCCTGATTGTGTACACTCTTGAGGCTGCATGCTCGGCAATTCTGCTGAGTCGTTGTATCGTCAGTACAGATGCTCACGATATTATAGCTGTCTGTCGTTCCCATGGAGCAGATGTCCCTTTTGTCAGGCCTGCGGAACTGGCAGGGGATGAAACACCGACTCTGCCGGTGCTCTTCCATGCATTGGAACAGCTCGGTGAAGCCTATGACGCTGTCATGATCCTTCAGCCAACCAGCCCCCTGCGCACAGGGGCGGATATAGATGCAGCTATTCAACTGTTGGTCGACAATGAAGCTGCTGACTCGGTAATCAGCGTGGTTCCGGTGGGAGATACTCATCCGGCCCGGATGAAGAGGATTGAGCAGGGCTATCTGCTTGATCCGGAATTTGCAGAGGAACAGGAAGGGCAGCGAAGACAGGATCTGCCGGAACTGTATCTGCGCAACGGGGCTGTTTATCTAACCAGAACGCGGGTTTTACTGGATCAGTATTCCTTCAAAGGCAGGAACAGTCTAGCCTATGTTATGCCGGAAGAAAGATCGGTTAATATTGATTCAGAGATGGATTTACTCTTGGCATCGGTCATTATGGATCGTAAAGAACTATGAGCGGTCTTGAGATAGGAGGTCATAGAGTAGGCAGCGGTCACCCTGTCTTTATTGTCATGGAAGTGGGTCAGGCTCATGACGGAAGCCTTGGGACGGCCCATGCTTTTATTGATCTTGCAGCCGATCTTGGTGCAGATGCGATAAAATTCCAAACACATATTGCCTCGGCAGAGTCAACGTCGCAGGAGCCTTTCAGAGTAAAATTTTCTAGGCAGGACAGCAGTCGGTACGCCTATTGGCAGCGGATGGAATTTACCCTCAGGCAATGGCAAGAGCTTGCAGCGCATGCCGGAGAGCAGCAGCTTGTTTTTTTAAGCTCGCCTTTTTCTGTCGAAGCGGTTGAGCTGCTGGAAGAATGCAAAGTTCCTGCATGGAAGCTGGGATCTGGAGAGATTATGAACACCTTGCTTTTTGAACGGATACTCCAGACAGGAAAGCCTGTACTTCTCTCTTCAGGAATGAGTAACTGGCAGGAACTGGATGCGGCAACGGCGATGATCAAGGCCACCAAGGTGCCGCTTATGCTGTATCAATGCACTTCAAAATACCCCTGTCCGCCCGAGGAGATCGGCTTGGGAGTAATAGCGGAGATGCAGGAACGCTATCAAGTACCGATAGGTCTTTCAGACCATTCAGGAAGCTCGTACTTCGGAATCGCTGCTGCCGCTCTGGGCGTGGCCTCGGTTGAGGTGCATATGACCCTCAGCCGTTATGCCTTTGGGCCTGATGTCGCATCCTCTCTTGATCCTGACGGGCTCAAGCAACTGGTCAAAGGTATCCGTCAGGTGGAAAGGGCTGTGCAGCATAGGGTGGGAAAGGATGCGATGGCGGAACAGCTTTCCTCCATGCGCACCATGTTCGGAAGGAGTATTGTCGCTAGGTCTGATCTGAAAAAAGGCACGGTACTGACCAAAGAACACCTGAGCGTAAAAAAACCGGCTGGTGGACTGCCGCCCTCAGCCATGCCGCAGCTGATAGGTAAAAAGCTTATTCGGGATTTGCAGAAGGATACAATATTATCCATGAACGATGCAGTAATATCAAGTGTCTCGCAATGAATATCCTGATTGCCGAACCAAAGAATTTTTCCGTCAAGGCCCTTGAACGTCTCTCTGCGCTTGGACAGATCACTTGTCGGGCAACTGACCAGAAAATGATCAGGCAGGCCCTGTCAGAATACGATGTCATCTGGGTCAGGCTCGGACTGACTGTTCGGGCAACTGACATATCGGCTTCTACAAGGTGCCGATATATCATAACTGCGACAACGGGTCTCAATCATCTTGATCTGGACGCGCTCAATATGGCAGGCATAGAAGTACTTTCTTTGCAGGGGCATACAGCTTTTCTAGAGTCCATTACAGCCACGGCCGAACACACCATAGGCCTGCTGTTGGCACTGTTGCGGAATATTCCTGCTGCCCATAAGTCCGTCCTGCAGGGGCAATGGGACCGAGACCTGTTTAAAGGACATGAAGTTTCATCCAAAACCATCGGCATAATCGGTTATGGACGATTAGGGAAGATAGTGGCCTTTTACTGTACAGCTTTACGGATGCGGGTATTGATCTATGATCCCTACGTCAGCAAGGTTGCTGAGGGGTGTAACCTCTTGCAGAGCTTGGATGAATTGCTTGATTCTGTGGATTATATCACTATCCATGTTCCGCTCAACGAAGAGACTGAGGGCTTTTTCGATGATCGGTTCTTCTCCATGATTCGTCAAGGAACCTACTTCATTAATACTTCCCGAGGAGAGTTGATTGATGAGGCGGTTTTGTTGTCGGCATTGGAGAGTGGACGATTAGCCGGAGCGGCACTTGATGTGATATGTTCCGAGGAGTTCTTTTCCTGGAAAAATCCATTAGTGAGGTATGCGGAAAAGCATGACAACTTATTACTTACTCCCCACATAGGTGGATGCACATGGGAATCCATGTCTAAATGTGAAGTGTTCATGGCGGAAATGTTGTTGCGGAGGCTAGCAAAGCAATGAACTTTTCTTTTTTGAAACAGCTTGTTATGTTTTGGCGGCGGTTTCTCACTCCTTATATTCCTATTCTGCTTCCCCTTATTTTTTTCAATATGCTACCGGGATTTTTACTCAGTGTACGCCCGTTGGTTCTCGCTCCTGTACTTGGACAAGTACTGCCTGGCGATATTCAGCCAGCTCATTCACTTGGTGGAATTACTCTTGATAATCTGGGGGCTACTCTTCAGTCATTTGTCGGCGATCCAACCAGCAATCTGGCCACAGCATTTTTGATCTCGGGTATTCTTTATCTTGGGATCACCTTGGCGATATCTATCATTGGCGGTTCTGTGGCACTATGGTCTATGGCTGTCCGTCTTCGTATTCTTAAAGATATGATGATTGCCCTTCATGGGCACCTGTTAAGTTTACCCCTTTCCTATTTTATTAAGCAGAAATCAGGTAGTTTGATTAGTCGTTTTTCAACAGATTTGACTAAGACTTCCGCATCTCTTGAGACCATATTTAGTGGTTTAATGAGATCCTCGGTTCAGTTGCTCATTTATACCACGATTCTTTTTCGAGCGGATTCTCTGATGACCATTCAGGTATTGATTGTCGGATCTTTACATATTTTGATAAGTCATGGTTTAGGGGGCCGGGTCAGGCGATTGACAGCTGTGGCATACGATGGTCTTGCCTCTTTGGTTGCCGCTTTACAGGAGACTTTTCAGAATATCCGTATTATCAAATCGTTTTCTATTGAAGAATTTGATGAAAAAAAGATTGAAATTGAGACCGATCATGTCCGCCGGAAACATTTTAGTTTTATGTCTGCGCGATATTTAGAGGAACCTGTTCGTCTTTTTGCTGACGCTGTTGTGACTGCGGCTATACTGTACATTTCATATAGAGCCATCTCGGAAGAGAGGATGACGATGGCCGGGATTGCTCTTTTTTTTTATATGGCCTCACAGCTGGTGGTTCCTGTTGCTGAGCTGTCCAGGCAGATTCTCAGTATCTACAGCGTCCAGGGCGGATTTGCTAAATTGTTTGAAATATTCAACACGCAATCGAACCTTCTTGATGGGGAACAGGAAATTGGAACATTCAGAGAGCGTATTGTGTTTGATCAGGTTTCTTTCCGGTTTGATGAGCCTTGGATCCTTAAAAATATTTCTTTAACAATCAACAAAGGGGAAACCATAGGAATTGTCGGGGGGAGTGGTAGCGGGAAATCAACACTCATTGATCTGATCCTGCGTCTCAATGATCCTGAACAGGGCGTTGTGACGTGCGATTATATTGATATAAAAGAATATCGACAGGATATGTATCGTAAGTGCTTTGGTATTGTCACCCAGGAGTGTTTACTTTTCAATACCAGCCTGCGTGATAATATTATTCTTGGACGAAAACCTGACGAAGACGATTTGCAGCGGGCCTGCAAAATTGCCAATATTGACAATTTTGTCAGTAAATTGCCCAAAGGATTCGACACCACAGTTGGTGATCGAGGGACTATCCTGTCGGGCGGCCAACGGCAACGAGTTGCTATTGCCAGAGCGGTGTACGCCCATCCGGACATCCTGATCCTTGATGAAGCGACCAGTGCTTTGGATACCATCTCGGAACGTAAGGTGCAAAAAGCGATCAATGAGGCTATTACAGGTGTTACCGCTGTTATTGTCGCTCATCGATTGTCCACCATTCTCCATGCGGATAAGATTGTCGTGCTGAAGGACGGCAGGATTGAGGCTGTTGGGTCACATAAACAATTATTAGAGACCTGTCAGGTATATACGGATATGGTTCAGCATCAGTTAGTCTGATTCCAAGGTGTCTGGAAATGGCCTTTTTCATCTTCCTCAGTCTGCACACCGATTTTCAACCACTTCATCTGATCCTGCCGGCAGAAATGAGTTTTTATACGAGTGCTTGCCATAATGACTTATCTCAACATCAATTATCGTAACGTCTAATCCTTTATGTCGGATTTATACAAACATCCTGTTTCTGATACTGCTGTCGTCAAATCGCAATCGGTTCATATCTCAGTTGTAGTACCTGTTTATAATGCTGAATTCTGCCTTGATGAACTGTACAATCGACTAACGTCTTCATTGAAATTGATTAGCATTGATTTTGAAATTGTTTTAGTCGAAGATTGCGGGAGTGATCAATCCTGGAAGGTCATTGAGCGACTTGCCGAAGCTGACCCGCGTGTTCGCGGTATTCAGTTCAGTCGTAATTTTGGACAGCATTATGGTATAACAGCCGGGCTTGATCATTGTTCCGGCGAATGGGTGGTGGTGATGGATTGTGATCTTCAGGATCGTCCCGAGGAGATTCCACGCTTGTATGCAAAAGCGCAGGAAGGGTATGATATCGTGCTGGCGTTGCGGGGCACACGTCAGGATTCCTTACTCAAGCGTGCCATATCGTGGTTGTTTTATAAGACATTTAGCTATCTTGCTGATATCAAATATGACGGCAATAGCGGCAATTTTAGAATTATGGAACGAAAGGTCGTGGATAATTTTCTCCTAATGCGTGAACGGTTGCGTTTTTTTGGTGGATTGGTGCAATGGATGGGATTTCCCACTGCAAGCATTGAAGTGGAGCATGGTAAACGTTTTGTCGGAAAGTCCACCTATACATTTACCAAACTGTGGAGATTAGGCGTTGACACCATCATCGCCTATTCTGACAAGCCATTGCATCTTGCGGTGCGATTAGGCTTCCTAATGGCATTCCTGTCTTTTTGTTATGGATCTTATATTATCGGGCTTGCTCTGTTGTACAATTCTCCTGTTCCCGGCTGGAACAGCCTGATTGTGTCTTTGTATTTTATTGGCGGTGTCATTATAGCCATTCTTGGCATTCTTGGCATTTATTTAGGCAAGACGTTTGACGAAAGCAAAAAACGACCTCTTTATATTGTCAGTAAAATGACTTTTAACAATCAAGCACCTAAGTTAAAAACTACAAGCAACGATCTGAAAGGAGATAATAAATTATGAACGATCATATCCTGCAATTTTGGAGCTCGCAAGCGGATAAGTTTGGAACTTCCCATTCCGCAAGTTGGGATGACAACTATGCCATCGATTTGGAAATTGAAAATATTGGTAAGTATATCAAAGAAAAAGACAAGGTGCTTGACGTTGGTTGTGCCAATGGCTATTCAGCTATTCATCATCTAAACAAAAATGTTGCGTCAATAACTGGTGTTGACTTCAGTGAAGCAATGATCAAAGAAGCAAAGAAGAACCAAGCAGCATGTGATTCTCCAGAGCAATTGTTTTTTGAAGTTGGAGACGTTAGAAAGCTTCAATTTGAGGATAATACTTTCGACGTTGTTTATACCACACGAGCTCTCATCAATCTACCGACATGGGACGAACAACAGCAAGGCATCTCTGAATGTATCCGAGTCAGCAAAGTCGGTGGGACAATAATTTTTTCTGAAGCTTTTTGGGAACCACTTGTTCTGCTCAATTCAATACGCACTTTGAAATCACTTCCACCCCTTGTAGAACATGATTTCAATCATTACCTGAAGCAGAATTATCTTGAAAAAAAATTCCGTTCCAAAGGTATTCAGTTTGAGGTGGTAGACTTCTCATCTATTTATTACCTAGGCTCCCGTTTCTTGAGAGAACTCGTCACTAATCCAGACGACTACCCTGGATATTCAAATCCAATAAACGAATTTTTTTATACTATTGAAAAAGACTTTTCGGGAGGAGGTTTTGGAATACAGCAAGCCTATGTGATCAAGAAAGGCAATAACTGAATCCACACCAGTTAATCTGGTATCCATTTATTTTGATATGTTAGTGCTATTTTTTTTGCGGCAAGAGTTTTTGTTTACATTTAAAAATAATGTAACTACTCAGCCACTAAATAGCGACACATAGAACCGTTTAAACCACAACATATTGTGTTTTTGCCTGAAAAACACGAAGAAATCAGGTGAAAAACAGGACTTCCAAGCTACCAGAAAACAAGCTTATTTTGCATAAAAATACAACATGCAGTGGTTTCAGTCGTAAATAAATCTACATCCGGTGGCTGAGTAGTTACAAAATAATCAACTATACACAAGCGTTCTCTATTCCGGTTTATCTAGGTCAGGTGTTGGAGAGCTAAAAAAGATTTATCATCCCGGAGCTTGTTTTGGAGTGTACTATCATAGAGAAAAAGTCTATTGATTGGTGGATATCTGATGTACGTATGTACTATGTTAATACTCATCCAGAGATGTTGTCAATATTTGAGATATATGCTGCTGAGGCCATATTCGGAAGATATTATATTTCCGAAGAAATTGATCGTCTGCAATCAGGAGCAGAAATTCTTGAAATCGGTGCCGGATCTTTCCTTCTTAGTTGTCAGTTAGTTAGAGAAGGATTTAAGGTAACAGCTCTTGAGCCTGTTAATGATGGATTCTCTCATTTGAAAAAAATGCGTCAGATCATTCTAAAAAGAGCTGAGGTACTTGAGTGTGTGCCTCAACATCTTGATATAAATGCAGAAGAATTACAAAAGGAAAATTTATTTGATTTCGCCTTTTCTGTTAATGTGATGGAGCATGTAGATGATCCATTTGTTGTTACAGCTAATGTAATCAGGAGTTTAACCAATGGTTCATATTATCGTTTTTGCTGCCCCAATTATTTTTTCCCGTATGAACCCCACTTCAATATTCCAACCCTTTTTTCTAAACGTTTTACCGAGACAGCGTTCATGAAAAGGATATTGAGCTGTAAAACAATACCTGACCCTATTGGTATGTGGAAATCTCTCAATTGGATCAATGTAGTCCAAGTGCGAAAAAATATGCAACTATTACCTGGTGCTGAGCTGATCTTCAATCGCCGGTTTATAGTAACAACTTTAGAGCGTCTTGATACAGATCCAAGTTTTGCTGATCGTCGTTCTCCTGTAATACGGAACATCCTAGCGATATTTATGAAGTCGGGACTTCATAAACTGTTTCGCTTTACACCGCTCATAATGCAACCGGTTATGGATTGTCAGCTGCGAAAGATTGATAATGCCGAGGTGTATTCATGGCGCAAATAACAAACGGGGCAAGAATGATTCTATCTCACCCGGTTATTTATTCCGCTTTTCAGACGTTGATGGGGGCTCATAGTTTACGCGAGCACTTTGTTCAAAAATACGTTCAACCGACTCCTGAAATGAAGATACTTGATTTGGGGTGCGGCCCGGCTGACATTTTGGCCCATCTTACCGGTGTTGATTATTGTGGATTTGATATCAGTGAGTCCTACATCCGTCAGGCAAAAGCAAGGTTTGGCGACCAAGGTACATTTTATTGCAAACAACTTCAGATGGAAGATGTGCCTAACCTGCCGAAATTTGATACATTTATAGCTATAGGCTTGCTTCATCATCTAACTGATGATGAGGCGGCAGGTGTCATGCAAATCGCTTTGAAGCTGCTCAAGGAAGAAGGAAAACTTTTGACTGTTGACCCTTGTCTGGTTCCCATTCAGAACAAGATTGCCCGTCTTCTGATCAATTATGACAGGGGACGTAATGTACGGGACCAGAGGTCCTATGAATCTCTGGCAAAACAGCTCTTCACCCGCTCCCATTCCGAGATTCGACATCAATCATGGATTCCCTATACCCACTGCTTTATGAGATGTCAGAAATAAAAATTCCTTTCAATAAGCCTTACATGACAGGTAAGGAGTTACTCTGTATTGCGGAAGCTCATAGTGTCGGGATGTTGGCTGGCGACGGGGCATTCACAAAGCGTTGTCATCACTGGCTTGAAGATATGACCGGATGCTGCAAAGCACTGCTCACTCACTCTTGTACGGCGGCATTGGAGATAGCGGCATTGCTGTTGGATATCAAACCAGGTGATGAAATCATCATGCCTTCCTACACATTTGTATCAACTGCGAATGCTTTTGTGTTGCGGGGGGGAGTGCCGGTATTTGTAGATATACGTGAAGATACGCTTAACATAGATGAGTGTCTGATAGAAGAGGCTGTTACGCAACAGACCCGTGCGATTGTTCCTGTTCACTATGCCGGTGTCGCCTGTGAAATGGATACTATTATGAGCCTTGCCCGTCATTATGATATTAAAGTTGTGGAGGATGCGGCCCAAGCGATAATGGCAAGTTATAAGGGCCGAAAACTGGGAAGTATCGGCGATTTTGGTGCCTACAGCTTTCATGAGACAAAGAATGTCATTTCCGGGGAAGGGGGTGCATTACTGGTGAATGATCCAGAATTCATCTTGCGGGCGGAGGTTATCCGGGAAAAAGGTACAGATCGTTCCAGATTTTTTCGAGGGGAAGTTGATAAATACACTTGGCGGGAAATGGGGTCTTCATTTTTGCCCGGGGAACTGATTGCGGCTTTCCTGTGGGCTCAGCTTGAAAATGCTGAACAAATAACAAATAAACGGTGTGCTGTTTGGCAGCGTTACCAAGAGTTTCTTGAGCCGCTGGAATTACAGGGTATACTGCGCAGGCCTGTTGTACCGGACGACTGCGGCCATAATGCGCATATGTACTATGTACTGCTCCATCCTGATATTGATCGGCAAAAGGTGCTTGAGGCATTCACCCGTAACAATATTCTTGCTGTTTTTCATTATGTACCATTACACTCATCCCCTGCCGGTCAACGATACGGTCGTGTATCCGGTTCCCTTAAAACAACTGTGAATCAATCCGAACGTATTGTTCGTTTACCGTTTTGGGTGGGTTTAACTGTTGAGGAACAAGGCAGAATTATCGATATCCTATATGATGTATGCACTGCGGATGCCTTCAAAAAAAACAGATAACAGATTAATTAGCAGATTACGCAGATGAATCCTGAACACAGCAAGCTTTATTTGCGTGAATCCGCTTCATCCGCTGACAAAACAAGAGTTGCCAAAAAAATAAGGATCTTTAGTGTCTTCTCCAAATGTCAGGGTAGATTCCGTTAACGTAAAAACGCTAATGCGATAATTCAGCTAGTTGCAATGCTGGAAAAGGCCAATATACATGCTTTACCCTGGATTTTGGAGAGGATACGATCTTTACACTCTATTTATTATTGCAACGACCATTTTTCACTCAGAAATCATGTAGGATATGAAAACATTATACAAATCCTATTCGATCCCAAGGGGACGAATGCTAAAAAAAAATAACAGCCGATGGTTGTTTTTTTTAACATTATCAGCCCTCCCGTTTGCTTTCATTCTTTTTTTCATTGCCCCTGAACCCGTTGGCCTAGGTACACATTTCGGCAATGATTTCCCGCAGCATCGAATTTGGTGGATGCAAACTAAGGTTTTTTTTGCCTCCAAAGGGATGATCCCGTTATGGAATCCTCTTGACGACTTCGGGGTGATTCATTTTGGTTGGCGTGGATTTTCAACCTTTTATCCATTGAATTGGTGGCTATATATCCCGGTTTATTTCGGTGGATCGGCAAATTATTTCTCTCAATACATCCAAGTGTCACTTCACATGACGATAGCTGTTTTCGGAATATATTTTTTACTCCGAAAATTTGCAGCCGTTTCGACAACTGCTGCAATAGTCAGTGCGAGTCTTTTTTTACTGAACCAACGATTTGTCGATTCAATCAGATTTCCTCATACCATTGAAACAATAGCATGGGTTCCTTGGATGGTATATTTCCTGTTGCGAACATTAGATGATTTTTCTCCATCATCTGATATTACAGCTCGTCGTCAGAAATATGTTGACTGGCTCATGTTATGCCTGTGTACACTGCTATGCTGGTTGGCCGGCTATGGACAATATACATATATCACCTTTATTCTATGTGGTGTTCTTATAGTATTCAACGCCAGAAATATACGAGGTGTTATTTTTGGGTGCAGCGGCTTGGGGGTTGGATCGATCCTCGCTTCTGGAGTACTGTTGCCTATTGCGCTCCAGATTCGCGGATCCATTACACGTGGTGGCCATAACATTGAATTCGCAGCAGCTGATCCAATAGGCTCATACGTTGATATGTTTACTCTTCCTTTTGCTCTCCCTGTCTCATCAAGCGCATATTTTCCAGTTATTTTTTTAGTTTTTTCTGTTGCGGGAGTCCTGTTCGCGTTTCGTACTTCTTCGAATATCATGGTAACTTTTGGAATGCTTATTGGTATGTTGCTTATTGGTGACCTGTCCCTAGGGACTGATGGCTTATTGTTCCGTTTTTTTTATGAGAATGTTCCTTTTTATCATGCGTTCAGAATTCAAGGCAGGAATAACTGGATAACTCTCGTGCCGGTTTGTTTTTTTTGTGCGATAGGGACAGATGGCTTTCTGCAGGGTTCAAGAATCACCAAGTATTTATTTTTATTAATAACATTCTTAACATGTCTAGGTGTTGTTTGTTTAAACCGGCAAGGCGGTATACCAAACTTGGAATTTTCAGCATACAATATGGGGTGGATTACCAAGGAAAAAAGTTTTTTTTCTGTTGTGAATTTAACCTTAACAATGTCCGCAATATTTTTGCTTATCCTGTTCTTTAATAAAAACAACTGGATTAAATCGATTGGCTTGTTGGTTATGTGTTTTATTTTTGTTGTCAGTTTCGGCAGGTATACCACTTGGCTCGTCGATGAAATGCAGGAAAAGGCAATCATGAAAGCAAGTGATTTTTATCCTGACGGTCTATTGGTTCCATTTAAAACAGGATCAAGCAACAGGCTGATATCTCCCGCTCATATCGGAGATTACGCATATGTTCCAAAGTATGAGGCATATCGTTCAATTGTGAAAAAAGAATATGCTTCAACAGCAAGCAGGTTCGCATTTTCTCCCCTTGAAAAATTTGGGAAAAAAATGAATGCATCTGTTACAATAAGCACTTTCAACCCTAATAAATTGGTATTCACGGTGCATGCGCCTGTTAAGGGGCGGTTGTTGTTTTTTTCATCTTTTTCCAATTTATGGAATAGCTCACTTGAGTTCAGAAGGGGAAAGGGAAGATTTTCCGATTTTACTGTATTTGAAGTCCCGGGCGGCTCGACTGAAATTGAAATGACATTTCGACCACTACTAATTGTTATTGCCGGAGCATTAACTATTATTGGCTTGTTTGGGATTATATTCTGCTTGTTTTTTCTTAAAAGCAAGGTCCTACCTGCTAAAATTGTCGCTTGTTTCGGGCTGTTAACAGTTTTTTTCTATATGTATGGCATTTATTCAAATGGGAGTTTTGTTACACAACAACTTTATGGGAAAACAACGGGAGATAAACGATTTGGGGTTGTAGTTGTTTTCATGGAATATTAATATTGCCGGAACTGCATATTATTTAACGCTATGAAAATATTGATAAATTTTCACCAGCATTTTATTATCAACCGACTTGAGAAAAAATGTATAGAAATCGGGAACAACACTGCGGTGACCGAATTGTTTCCATTGCCCAACCCCATGTGCGACCGACACGTTTATGCAAACTGCTGAAACACATTGCCACTCGATTTGGGCATTCTTTGGGGAGAATGTCAGAGCAAGCCTTGCAATATTGCCTGTATAAACGTCTGGCGTTTTGAGGAGGGTCTAAGTGAAAATCGCATACATTTTTAATCAAGGAAGAGCAAGACGGGTAGCCCATATCAGCAATGGCAACAGTCCAAGGGAGTTTTTTTATGGTCTACCGGAACTTGAAGGCTCCGGACATGAAACAGGATACTTTGAGGTCAATCCAAATTTTGCTCCGGGTATTATCGGAGGTCTGGTGAATATTTTGGGACATAACGGTATGGCACCGGAGAAAATGTCAGGTGGTGTACTGTTTCAGGTAAAAGCAATTTTACATAAGCTGCAAGGATATGATGTAATTGTTTGCACAACCAGCGGTATCGGATTCGCAACAGCTCTCTGGAAATGTTTAGGGTATGCACTCCCTCCTGTTGTTACAATTCATTGCGGGTTATTCAATAATCAATATAATTTCTTCCGACGTTGGCTGACTTCATTTCTTCTCTCGCGCATGCATACTATTCTTTTTGGTGAAGCAGAACTGCCCCCTCTTTTACAAAAGTTTAAAGGTGCGTATGGAAAAGTTACTGTGAACCAATTCGGCGTAGATCAGCAATTTTGGCACCCGGCAAAAAAAGCGACATCTGACTATATACTCTCCGTTGGTAATGACGGTAGAAGAGATTTCAAAACTCTGATCGAAGCAGCGAGGGGTATCCCTCTTGAAATCAAAATATTAACTTCAAGAAAGCTGCCCGAAAAACTGCCGGCCAACATTACTCCGGTAAAGAGTTCATGGCATGAAGAAACAGTAAGCGATGAAGACTTAAGAACTCTCTATCAACATGCGCTGTGCGTTGTCATAACCTTGCATGACTCATTTCAACCCTCTGGGCAAAGTGTTGCGCTGCAGGCAATGGCATGCGGATGTCCTGTTGTTATAACCTATACAAAAGGGTTATGGTCAGACGATCTTATGAAAGATAACTATAATGTTTTGTTTGTCCCTCTATATGAACCCAGAAAAATCACCCGAGCTGTTGAAAGAATCCTTAATGATAACAATTTAAAAAAAAGATTGTCTGAAAATGGTCAGTTAACAGTTGCAACAAAAAGCAATACTGTTAAGTTTTCTGAAAATCTGAAAGAGCTTTTGCATAATATATGCCGTGAAAATAAGAAAATATGAATAATGCTTTATTAAAAACAATATCAACCGTTCCCCGCTCAGCTCGCCTCGTTATGTCAAAAAAGGTTGCGAACACTGGAATATATGCCTAACTTATTGAATGTTCTGAATGTATCGCATCCTAATACCACTATAGCGATAAATTTTAAAGCTGTGGCAGGACCATGGGGAGGAGCAAGTGTCTTTATCATTCAACTTAAAGAGGCACTCGAACGCTCCGGGATAAGAGTACGCTTTGATCTCAAACGAAAAGTAGATCTGATTCTCATGATTGATCCTCGTGAAAATCTTCAACGAACAGCCTTTGGTTTACAGAAAATAATACAGTATAAAAGAGACCATCCAGATGTGAAAATCGTTCATCGGATCAACGAGTGTGATCAGCGTAAGAATACGGACTTTATGGATGAAATATTGCGCCAAGGCAGCGAACTCTCTGATTACACAATATTTATTTCTGAATGGCTCCGAGATTATTTTATTAGGCGATGGTTCGATGCTTCACGTCCGCATAGTGTTATTTATAACGGGGCTGACCCCGCTCATTTTCATCCTGTAAATACAAAGAGGTGGAAAAAAGAGGAGCCTATGCGATTCGTCACTCATCATTGGTCTGATAACTCGTTGAAAGGGTTTCCTGTTTATCAGCAGTTGGACAGTCTTATTGCGGATGGAACTGTCAAGAATGCTGAGTTCTGGATTATCGGGAGGTGGCCCAAGGATATTCACTGGAAAAAAGCTCGAACCTTCCCGCCTGTCAGCGGTAAAAAACTAGGTGACCTGTTACGCCAATGTCATGTATATATTACTGCAAGTCTTTGGGAGCCATGCGGAATGCATCATGTAGAAGGCGCTCAATGCGGCCTGCCTTTACTGAGCCACGTCAATGGAGGAGGTATTGTAGAGGCGGCGGAAAAATACGGTATTCTGTTTGATAATAATTTACCGGAAGCAATTGAGCAGATGCGGTTGAATTATCCAGCATTCCGTAAAAAGGTGCTGCTCAACATGCCCGGCGGTGCTCGAATGAGTGCGGATTACGTTCGAATAATCCAATATGTTCTGGCTCAGGATTAAGCCCTGAAAGGCAAACTGTGAGGATGGATTATATAGGATTCATAGTAGACGGACAGGTTCCTTCCTTTCGTTCCTGCTTACGGCACTATAATCCCCAAGCACTTGTTTATGGCTGGGGAAGTCATACGTCTGTCGCATCTATGCGTTTTGGCTGGGTTGCAGATCAGGTGAACAAAACATTCCCTGACGTACGGTATGAACTGTATAGACCATGGCGTAAGTATAGTGCATTGATTTTTCTTAAATCCATGAACTCTGACTCCGTCAGGCTCATGCAACGCTCAATGAACTCAGGCGTAAAAACTATTTTTGATCTGAATGTAGACTATCTCTCACCTGCTGAAGGAAAATTTTATTATGAGGGAATGGCTCCGACATCAAATCAACGCCGTGCGGCTCTTACAATGGTGGGAGGTGTCGATGGAGTTATTGCCGATTCGCGACATCTAGCTGACGTTGCTGAGCAATATAACCGCAATGTCATAGCGATAGAGGATAATGTCAAGAATGAACTGATTCAAACAGAGAGTTCATGGCTCCCCTGTGGAATTGAAAAATTGACTGTTTTGTGGTGTGGTCAAGCCGTCAAGCTCTTCGAACTGCTTGCCATTAAAAAAGTGTTATTGGCTTGGAAGGACAGGATTCATCTGAAGTGCATCACCGGAAGCTTGGATGCACTGGAGAGTTGGTATCCTGATTATCAAACAGAGTTTAAAGAACTTCTTCAGCAAGTGTCCCATGAGATTATCCCCTTCAGCTCAGTTTCTGCTCTAATGGAGCACTACGACAAAGGCGGAATTTTTATTTCGCCGCGATTTCTCAATAACAGCTATAACCGGGGACACACTGAATGGAAGACCACCCTGCCTATGGCCAGGGGCAGAATCGTGTTGTGCAGTCCTCAGCAGAGTTACACAAGAGTTCATGAGTTAGCTCATGGAAGAGGTATTCGTATCTGCGAGGATGAGGATGCTTGGCATGAAGCATTTTCTGAACTGTTTTCATCCTCAATGAATTGGCATGAGGAACAGACAACAGCTCTCACTGTTGTAAAAGATCATTACTCAACAGAAATCATAGCTGCAAAACATATTGCTTTTGTAAGGACGATTATTGACGGAGTTGAGCAGTGATTGCGCAATCCAAGGAAATTATTTATGTTACCGGTATGTTTCTTTGGACTTGGTTCAGAGGGAATCTCCGCTGGAAAGCTGTCGACAGTCTGGCTGAAGGTATTTCTGTGTATTATGGTCATGACAGGATTCCGCTGCCCAATGAGAAGACATCCGGCGGTATTGTTAAATGTCAGGATCTGAGTAAAGTATATCCTAACAAACTGACAGGAGCAAATATTCTCTATCTGGTGAGCAGTGCACTTCCCCCGTTTCCGGAGTTGTTGATAAAAACAGCTAAAAAGAGGGGGGTAAAGCTCGTTGTAAATCAAAATGGTGTCGCTATTCCGGCCTACCACGGCAACAAACTTGAGGTGATCAACAGGCCCAGAAGATTCCTGTTGCGCAATGCCGACCATGTTATTTATCAAAGCCTGTATTGCAAGTTGAGTTCCGATACGTTTCTCACCAAAGACATTTCCTCCTTCTCTATTCTGCCGAATCCCGTCGATACAACGCAATTTTCCTGTAAAGAAGAAGGGCTGTGTAAATCAATACCGGTGTTGTTGTTAGCAGGAAGCCATGGTCGGTTTTACAGGGTCAAAGCTGCTGTGGATGCCCTTCGTTGCTTGAAAGAGCAGGGAATAGAGGCTCGTTTGAAGATTATCGGCAGGCTTTCTTGGAAGACCTCTGTTGAGCAATGTGTATCCGAGACTCTTCAGTGCTGTGCCGGACTCAAAGAGTGCGTAGAAATCATCGGGCCTTATTCTCAAAATGAGGCCGCAGCCCTCTATCGCACAGCTGATATCCTGCTTCATACCCAGTATAATGATGCATGTCCCCGGGTTGTTGTTGAGGCAATGGCCTCCGGTTTACCGGTGGTTTATTCAGACAGCGGCGGTGTGGGGGAGCTTGTCGGCACGGATGCAGGTATCGGTATACCTGTTCCTAAGGACTGGAATACTATTCATCTTCCCAACCCTGCAGAAATGGCTCAGGGAGTTGCCGCTGTTCTGGAAGACTATCGACACTATTCAAGAAAAGCTCGTGAACGAGCTGCCAGCTCACTTGATGTCCGAACTTGGTTGCAACGACATACAATATTATTTGAAAATTTGAGGAAAAATTGCGGGTAGAGCCGGGGGAAGGTTAAAAAGATGCACCCGATACTTATGCTGACACGTCATATTGCAGGCAGTTCCGTAAATTTCGGATGCCCCCGGATTCGGGACAAGGAGAGCAAGGGTGAATAAGGTAACTGTTCTGATGCCTGTTCTTAATTGTGCGAAGCACCTGAATTCATCTGTTCGATCAATTTTAGAGCAGACATTTCAAGATTTTCAATTTCTTATTATAGATGACGGGTCCGAGGACGGCGGGCAGGATGTTATACGGCGTTTCCAAGACCCGCGAATTCGATTGATTCAAAATGAATCCAATCTCGGAGTGGCGGCAACATTAAACAAAGGGCTTGCGTTATCAGCGAGCGAGTACATCGTCAGAATGGATGCCGACGATGTAAGTAAAAGCAACCGACTTGCCTGCCAGGTTGAAATAATGGAGAAAGATGCCGGTCTTGATATTTGCGGTTCCTGGGTGAAAATGATCAGCGATAATGAAAAGAGTCAGGTTATTCGTTATCCAACGAAATCTTCCGCAATTAAGGCATATATCCTTTTCAATAATCCTTTGGCTCACCCTGCTGTTATTTTAAGAAAAAGTTCGCTGGATCGGCACGGCCTGCGATATGATGAGCGAATCGGTGCCGGACAGGATTACGAGTTCTGGTCAAGGTGCTCGGAATTTTGTTGTATACAAAATATTCCCAAAGTGTTGCTGTTATGGCATCGGCATTCTCAAGGAGTGACCAACAGGGAATCTGAAAAATCCAACAAAGCAGCTATGACGGTACAAAAACATGAGCTGATGAAATTAGGAATAACCTGTGATGCAAGGAAACTTGAGGAACATAGAGAGATTGGTCAGCGTTGCGGCATGCAAAGTATCCGGCAACTCGAAGATGCTCTGGCTTGGCTTAATCGTATCATTACGGCAAATAATGTTAGTAAGCAATATGATGAAAAAAGCCTCCTTCAGATAATCGCCATGATCTGGCTGCAACTGTGTACGAGCAGTTCGGCAAGCAGTATTCATGTAATCAGAAAATATTTTTCTGCTCCATTTTATTCCTCCTATACGCCTCACATTGCAGAAGTTGCAGTGTTTTTTTTTCGCAGCGTTGCAACTCTTCTTAGAAGAAATCAACATCAATAAGTATCGGCAGACTTTCTGTGCAACGTAAATTTAACAGTAAGATATGATAGATCTGGCTCACAATCTGAAAAAATTCATAATTCATCTTTATGATAATGAATCCGGAGGATTCCGGTTTACTCCGACCGGAAATATCAGCCTATTGAGCACTTGCTTCGGTGTACAGCTCTGTTATCTGATCAACAAACTTGATCTGATCGACAGGGAGAGAACCGTTGCATATATACGCAACCAACAACTGACAAACGGTGAATTTTTAAATCATCAATTTACTGCCCGGGACCTCCGGGGCAGACAAACAGAACAATATATTAAATGGCAGTTCACCTTTTTCAGCCTTACTGCATTGGATATGTTGGGGGAGGCACCGTCCCATGACATCTCTTTTTTAGATGATTATTTATCTGAAATAAATTTAAAAAAGTGGTTGTCAGATCGTGACTTTATTGATTTCTGGTATATTTCCAATGAAATAATGTTCCTGCTTTTTTTCTTTTCTTATGCTATAAAATCTGATCGAAACTCGGAACAATGCATGGAGTCGGTCAATGCCATATTCACCTGCTTGGAGGCCAAGCAAAGGCGAGATGACGGATTCTGGGGCGGAGGGGAGGGGGCAGGGCTGGCAAACAGGATGTTCGGGGCGGCGCATATTTTTTTGTTTTATAAGTTTTTTGATAGAAAACCCTCGTATATTGATGAAATTGTCGAAAATACAATTTCCTTACAGATGAGTAACGGACTTTATGGTTCCTACCAAGGAGGAGCCTGTGAAGATTACGACGGGGTGGAGATTCTTGGAAGAATGATGAGTTGGGGCGGAGAGCATGAACGCATTTGGTTGGCTATGGAAAAAAGTTACCATACTCTACTAAAAGCCCAGAACGGCAACGGAGGCTTTCCTTATCAAATTTCATCCGCAAGGCCCGGTGTTATGTTAAAGAGAATAGCAGAAAAGGTAAGAGGAGAAGAAACTTATCTGTATAGCGGGTGGAATAAAATGGAAAGCAATAAGTACAGTCCGGATTTATGGGCAACGTATTTTCGGATGCTCTCCATCGCTACGATTGAAATCTCCGGTAATTTGCCGCGCCAGTTCCCCTATGTCTCATATACGTTACCTGCTTGGGGGTACTTGATGACAGGTACGGAGTCGTAACATAACCTATTGCAGGCCTGAGAAATCATGAGAAGGAAACTTTATTTGTTACGCACGGCAAACGCATGACTTTTGCTATAAATTCGGTATATTGTTACCGTCCCGTTGTCTCCCCGAAGTGTAGCAGCTTATCTGTGTAATGAAAATTGAAAAAAGTATCGAAAAAGTGCCATAATCCTACGTTGCCCAATTTGAGGGCAAAAAAGATTGTTTTGTAACTAGTTGATTTGTTGTGGATAGGTCATGCGTTTGCCCTGATTTATTACGCGAATATTTTTTAATGGAATATAAGGATGCGTCGTTTTTTCGGACAATGCAGATTCTATCTTTTTGAGAGGAAGCCGGTAATTCTGAAGTGGTGGACAGGGAGAACCTTGTATCTTTATTACCACTGTCTTCTTTATGCTTTTTACCGTTATGTGCAAAAAGATTATTATGCCGCCCTCAATAGTTTGCTCAGATATGAACGGGATATTAAGGGGTTGGTCAACAGGGAGATGCTGTCTCCCGGCTTTGTGAATATCAGATCCCGCTTTCTGAAGAAGCATATCTTTGAAACCGATAACAATAAGGCATTAGCCTCATTTATCAGATCCCAAGAGGCAAAGGATATCAGGCGGCTGTTTTCTTCCTTTGATATACAACATCAGGTCAGGATGCGCTATCCTAAGAAAAATGACGATTCGGAAAGACAGGGCGACCTGATGATTTTGAAACCCTATCTGGGAGATAAGGAAAAAGGAGTGCTGTTTATTCAATACGATGAGGGCGTGAAACGTTTTTCCGCAATATATAATACGGAAAAATTGGCAAAGTATTATCGGTTTGTCATTGAACCGAGTACTTGCGGTTACCAGAATGCCATGTATTTTCTCTGTTCCAGTTTAGAAACTGAAGTGCTGATCGAAGCACAGTTTAAACCGGACTTTGATTATATAAAATCATTAAATAATAATTTTGTACCGGTGCGATTAGGTGCTGGGGACTGGACTGACCCTGAAAAATTCTCTTTAAAAAAGGATGTTATCAAAAAATATGACGTGGTGATGATAGCAAATTGGCTTCGCTGGAAACGTCATGACGTATTTTTCTCCTCTTTGGCTCAACTAGGTGATTCTATCACAAAGGTAGCTGTTATCGGGTATCCGATCGGCGACCGGACTCTCCCTGACATCAAAAAAGAAAGCGAGAAACATCAGGTTGCAGATAAAATTGATTTCTATGAGCGTATTCCTTTTGAGAGCGTTGCGGAAATTATACAGAAATCTAAAATCGGTATCCTGCTGAGTAAGGAAGAAGGGGCGAATCGAGCTATCTATGAATGTTTTTTTTCTGGAGTTCCTGTTATATTATCCAGTATGAACCGTGGGGTAAACAGGGATCATCTGAATAATTGTACGGGGGTACTGTCTGACGACAACCAGTTGCCGGAAATGATAAAAAATATGATTACAGAGTATAGTTCCTACGAACCTCGACGTTGGGCGGAAGCGAATACCGGCTATTTGAATGCAACTATGAAACTTAACGAGATAATACGAACAATCAGTCGACAACATAACGAAAACTGGACTCAGGATATTTTTTATAAGCATAATTCACCGCATGCCCGCTATAAGATATCTGAAGAATTAGATCAGGCTGACAGAGCTGTTACTCATTTATATCAGTTTTTGAGAAATTGAACCTACGCCCTGTGATTATAGATTATATCATCTGTAAATAAAGACGATGCGTGGCAAGTTCAATTCCTGCATATCAGAGTGATAAAAAATCAGGCAGATTGTTTCTGGAGATGAAAGGTGACCAGCATAAAAAATAGAGCTGTATCATTTTTGCGACTTAGAAGGGCAACCCGACGAATAAGCAGTGCCGTCAAAAAAGGAATCATAGACATTCCGTTCGGCCCTTCCTCAATCAACCTCATGATGATTGATGCCTGCAATGCCCAGTGCATCATGTGCGGAAAGGATTATCAGTCCTGCGGAACCTTGGACCGCCTTTCTTTGCAGGATATGAAAACTATCTACAGCCATCTGGATATGCGTCAGGTTGTTGATGTTATCTATGGGGGAGGCGGCGAACCCTTTCTCAATCCTGATCTGGCACGGATAGCCGCCTTGACGCAACAGCACTATCCCTCTGTCCAGCATACGGTGATCAGTAATTTCCTGCAGTGGAAAGAGGAGATGGTTACGAGTATGCTGCAGCACTCTGTGCATTTTCTTATTTCCGTGAATGCGGCAACCAGAGAAACCTATAGGACAATCTCCGGAATCGACGGTTTTACAGCAGTGACGGACCATGTCCGACATCTTGTTCGCCTGCGTGAGCAAATCGGCAACAGGGTGCATATTGCTCTGTCCATGATCCTGATGGCGCAGAATATTGACGAACTGAGTGATTTTATCAGGTTAGCTGCGGAATTAGGCGCAGATGAGGTGAAAACCCTCTATGTCCGCGTCTATCCGGATGAGTATAGAACAAAAAATAATCGTTCCGACACCATTGTGCCGACGGATTCGCTTTTCTATGCTCAGGAAAAAAGCGATGCCAAGATCGGAGAGGCTGCACAGATTGCCCGAGCAAACAAAATACTTTTTGAGCATGAGCCTTTCTTTGCCAGCTCAAAACGGGGTGAGAGGAATTGCTGCGAACCTTGGAAATCCCTTTTTATTAACTTTAATGGAGACGTTTATCCCTGTCCGGCCAGTGAAATCCTTTTTAAGCCGAAGGTGGATAATGGAGAATACCGCAGCGGCAATATTATTCAGCAGCCGATAGAGAACTTCTGGAATAATGAATTCTGGTGCGCCTTGCGTCGTACCAATGTGTTGAAGAATAGAGAAGAATTGATTCCTGAGTGCCGTTGCTGCGGCAATGCCATAAACTGGTTAGGCAGCAGGGAAGAAAAGGCGCATGTACTGAATTGGAGTAAAGTCAGTACCGGAGGCGGAGCGGAAAAATGAGCCCCCCGCTTGTCACAGCAGTCATTTGCACCAGAAACCGGGCCGAGTTCCTGAAAAAATGTCTTATAAGCCTGCAAAGGCAAACAGCCCCTGCTGAAGAGTATGAAATACTTGTCGTCGATAACGCTTCCTCGGATTCGACTGTTGATGCAGTACAGAATTTCATGGGGCACGGTAATGTGCGGTATATCTATGAGCCGATCATCGGATTGTCACGAGCACGCAATACTGGCTGGAAAAACGCAGCAGGGCAGTATGTCGGTTATATTGACGACGATGCCGTAGCTGAGGACACATGGGTTGCCTCTGCTGTCGAGGTTTTTACAACTGTCTCTCCCGTACCGGACTGGGCCGGAGGCCCGATTGAGCTTGCTTGGGAGAAAGCATGTCCGGACTGGATCAATGAAGAACTGATGGTGCCCTTAGGTTATGTCAACTGGGGCAAGGGAGCCAGACCTTTGACCGTCTTGGAACGTCTTGGGGGGGGCAACAGTATCTATCCCAAGGAGACACTTGAGGCTGTCGGAGGGTTTGATGAACGCTTGGGCCGGGAGAAAAACAGCCTGCTGTCCGGTGAGGAAACCCAGCTGCAGAAACGAATAGAGGCTAAAGGAGGCTTGCTTTATTATTATCCCGGTATTGCTGTGCGGCATTGGGTCGGGAAGGAACGGATTCAGGCAAAATGGTTTTACCGCCGGTATTACTGGGGCGGCGTTTCAGATTATATTATGGATAGGACGCTTACGGAAGACGAAAAAAGGCGGAATAAGCACTCGGCAGCAGATAATCAGGCGCAGAGTTCTCTGCCTGTTCGTGTTATAAGAAATCTTTTTTTGGCTACAGGGGTAACTTGTTCTGCAAAAAAGACTATTCATTCCAGAATTTATCTTTCGTATATTGTCGGCTGGCTGACCGGCACAGTTCGTTGGAGAACAAAAAAAAACTGACGATTTTATGAAAATCTCCCCATTGTATTCGTTTTGGAGAAAAATTGTACAAATATAGAAAACAATATTTTGCCATAGGAAGCAGCTTTTTTGCAATATTCCTTTTAGGATTTCTGTTTTTCTATAAATGTCAAGCTCCTTTCGTGGAGCAGAATTCCTCCCGATATAAAAATATAGCCGGATACAATCAACAGGGCTGCGGAATTTTTCTTTTTAACGGTATCCGAGTGCAATTACTTTCTGACACACTTTTACGAATTGAGCAGGCGGTCGCAGGTGCTTATGAAGATCAGAAGACATTTACAGTAACCAATAGAGAATGGCCGGGCACGAAATACAGGCGGACAGTTTTTCAAGATCGCACAGAAATTGCCACACCGAATTATACTATCATCGCAAGGAATATTCAGCAGTCATCACCTGATCTTAAGGTGATGACTGCTGAAGGTTCTCTCGTTTATGATTATGCTCGTACGAAAGGTGCCGTGTCCTATCTTCCCGGTCCGGGAGATACAGCAAAAGCTTGGGTGATGCGGGATAGCCCGCGCTTGGTCCCTCCGGTTTGGGGAGCGACACCGGGTCCAAGTTCGACAGAAGGTGAAAATACTGCCGCATCAGGATGGAAATTAGACGGCCCTGTGCATGACGATTATATTTTTATCTTACAAAACAACACGTATCAACGCTTTCAGAAAAATTTTCTGAAGCTGACTGGCCCGACGCCCCTGCCTCCACTTTATGCATTCGGCTTATGGACCAGCCGATATCACGCTTATTCTGAGAAGACAGCTCTTCAGGTCGTCGATACATATAGAAAAAAGCAAATCCCTCTTGATGTTTTTGTACTGGATACAGATTGGCGGGAAGGCGGCGGGGTGGGATACAAGGTTAATAAAGCATTATTCCCGGATATGCGTCGTTTTACACAGCGTATGCACGAAAAGGACGTATTTCTTGTCATGAACGACCATCCTGAGGCTGTCGGAGAAACGGCTGTTGATCCGAAAGGAATGGAGTTTCGCTATGAACAGCTTACCCGCCTCTTGGGTATGGGGATTGATGCTTGGTGGTACGACCGTAATTGGCACGCACATTTAAAATCTCCGTTACCGGGAATAAACAAAGAGGTATGGGGAATGCGCCTTTATCACGATACAGTTCAACGCTTTCGTCCTAAACAGAGGCCGTTGATTTTGGCTAATGTAGACGGTATTGATCACAGTCAATGGAATGTCCCTTCTCATCCGGCAGCACACCGTTTCCCGATTTGGTGGACAGGCGATACAAAATCTGAATGGAAATATTTACAATCCGCTGTTGTTAATGCTGTGGACAGCGGTATTGGCAGGTTTATGCCTTATGTAAGTGAAGATATCGGAGGACATTATGGAAGACCAACAGAGGAGTTTTATCTGAGATCTATCCAGTATGGAGTCTTTTCCCCTATCCTGCGCCTGCATTCATCCGGGGCGACACGATATCCATGGGATTTCGGACTCGGCACTGAGACGATTGCCGCCCGATATATTCGACTGCGCTACAGGCTGCTGCCGTTGATTTATAGTGCAGCCAGAGAAAATTATGAAAGCGGGATGCCTCTGCTCCGACGTTGCGACCTGTATTGGCCGGACTATCCCGCTGCCAAGGACAGTCAACAGTATCTTTTCGGTGGAGATCTGCTCGTAGCACCGGTAAATGATGGCAAAGGTTATCATCGGATTCCTGACAATCTCTTACATACAGAGCATGGGCAGCAGGGCTTGCAGGGCGAGTATTTCGACAATATGGAACTCAAGGGCGAGCCTCAACATACTCGAATTGATCCAAATATTGATTTTAACTGGGGAGAAGGTATCGGAAGCGAACCGGCTGAAAGCGTACCGGCAGATTTTTTTTCCGTACGCTGGAAGGGAAAACTTGGTCCAGTTGTCCAAAGCGGTATGTATGATTTCGGCTTGATTGCCGATGATGGTGTAAGATTATGGATTGATGACCAAATGGTCGTTGATTTCTGGCAGGATCAGGGGGCGACATTAAGAACCGGGAAGGTCTATTTGGAAAAAGATCACATTTACTCTGTGCGGATTGAGTATTATGATCGACAATATCGTGCTTCCTGTAAACTGGTCTGGTGGAATTTCGATGATCAGAAGCCTCAAACACGCACGTTGTGGATTCCGCCGGGTGATTGGCAGGACCTGTGGACAGGAGAAATATTTACCGGTCCGAAATCCGTTACCGTAATATCACCGCTATGGCATATTCCTCTGTTTGTCCGGAGCGGAGGAATAATATTAAGTATTCCTCAGAAACAGCATACCGATCATCACCCCTGGCCAGTTGTTGTAGCCGATGCCTTTGTTGCTTCTGAGGCCCGATCAACTCAGAGTACCTTATACGAAGATGACGGCAGAACAACGGCGTACCGACGCGACACTTATCGCCGAACGACGCTGACGATGGATTCCGTCAACAGGCAGGTCATGCTGCGTATAGATAAAAGTGAAGGGGCCCTTTCTGATAACTTGAAAACAAGAACGTGGATCATCCGATTACACTTTCCCAAAGGATATAAGCCGACAACAGCTTCAATTAACGGAAAGATAATACCTCTTCAGCATAGTGAGGAAGCTCCGGCGGAAGTATCAGCACGTCTTTTAGAGCCAAAGAAGAGGGAGAAGAAAATGATTTTTCTCGGGAAAGGCGACCCGCCCTCTTTACATGCCGGCCCGATATTAGAAATTATACTGCGCGATAGAAATATACATCAGGAGTTCGTCTTGAAAGTACCATTTTTAGAAAAGAGGCATTGATTACTAGCTGCAATAATTATTATTATTTGGCGCGGGTTGGTGACTGCGCTTTGATCCGCTGGAAATTCAGAAATATCTTTTATATAATAAGTTATTTTGCCATATTTATTAAATCAGAGTACATTTGACAGTAAAAAAAATGCGATCATATCAACGTGCTTTTTGATATGCTGGTTTTTATCTGTTATTGTCGTCAGTACCTTTCATGAACCGTGGCGTGATGAAGTCAGGGCATTATCAATCGCTATTGATGCTCCGTCGTGCCTTGAGCTGCCTGTTGCTTTGAAGAACGAGGGGCATCCTGTGCTTTGGTATCTTGTATTACGTACAAGCTATGCCATATTCGGCACAATGGCAGTTTTAAAAATCATGAGTATCAGTATCGGATTTTTAGGTACCCTGATTTTTTTTGCATATTCACCGTTTCAAAATTTTGTCAAGATTTTTTTTTCGCTCAGTGTGCTGCCGATTTATGAGTATTTAGTTATGTCAAGAAACTATGGGATCAGTATGCTCCTGTTTTTTCTGCTTGCTGTCGCTGTTGAGAAGAAAAAACATCCTGTCGTCATTGCCTTGCTCCTTTCCCTTTTGGCAAACACAAACATTCACTCCTGTATATTGGTTGTTATTATTTCAGTTGGTTGGATAATACAGGCATGCTCGGCCGCTCGTGGAAACAAGAGAGACGTTTTCTCCTTTGTGCTTTCAGTCGCTCTGGTCGGCGGGGCTGTGTTGTTCAGTCTGTTCACTGTGATGCCGACTGAGGAAAGTATTGTCGTCAGCACGTCATCGCTTAATGTGCAGACGGTTATTCGAGCCGTTGTTGAAAATTTGCTGCATCCCGGTCAACATTTAGATGTAATTTTTTTAGGCATTCCTGCTGTATTTAGAGATGTGCTTGTGTTACTGTTTGCTGTCGGATTGCTGGTCAGACCATGGGTAGCGGCAATGTTTTTTTGCGGAGTCGTCAGCCTTGGTGTCTTTTTTTCAATCGGATATTCGGGATCATTACGACATCAAGGGGTAGTGTTTGTTTTTACTCTGTATTGCTATTGGGTTACGTCAAGCTTCTCTCTTCCGGGAAAAGAAAAAAAAGGGCGAAGGAGTAGGTACTCAAAACCATATGCAGGAATTGCGACGGCTCTTTTTTCGGTGATTCTGGCAGGACAGGCTGTGGGGGCGGTGCGGAAGATACATTGCGATTTGACACGGGAGATGAGTTCCAGCAAAGCGTTCGGACGATATTTGACTGAACATCCAAAGTTATCGAGCGCAATAATTATGGCCGAGCCTGATCTGAGAATAGAATCCCTGCCGTATTACGCCGCAAACAGTATTTATCTGCCGCGGGAAGATGTGTTTCGACGCTATGTTCGTCTGACCTCGGAAAACAGGAGGAAATTGACATTGGGCAAACTGCTGAAGACAGCTGTACGTCTTCGAAAGGAGGGAGAACGTGATGTCCTTATCGCTTTGGGACATTTTGGTCTTGCAGAGCAGACGGAGAAGCCGTATGTCAGGACTGAGGCGTATGGGAGAATTTTTACCTGGACTGCCGAAGAACTTGCAGTTTTCCTGTCTGCTGCAGAGAAAATTGTTGAGTTCAAATCAGATGTAACCAATGAACGTTATGAGATATACCGTCTGAAATGATCCGGCAGTTTTTCACCAAGCATCCTTTAAGGGAAAAACAAGAATGATCTCAACGACGGGAGAAAAGATATATGTTATATTGTTGATTGGTCTTCCATAACCATCTGAAAACACTAGGTCAGAGTTTTAAAAAATTGGCTAAGGTGTCGACTTTGAAAAAATACATTATAAGGGTGTTGAAGAAAAAGACAAATAAGCCAATTAATACAGTTGCTTAAAATGCAAAAAGCTTCTATAATGGTACAAAAGTCAACGAAAACAATTTGATACCAAAAGAGAG
>Ga0316189_10000612_pt1 | contig 35599 bp, 47 predicted proteins | sample LowCovwburrow_MG_FD_204930 | JGI IMG/M metagenome (GOLD analysis project Ga0316189, IMG submission 204930) | Coastal sediment microbial communities from Maine, United States - Lowes Cove worm burrow | ecosystem: Environmental > Aquatic > Marine > Coastal > Sediment | place: USA: Maine...
CACCGAGGCCAGCCGCGCCCCGTGTTGCATGAGACGATCTGGAACTCGAGGTGTGAGGCTCGACGGGCGTCGCTCCGTGTCCTCCTCGCTAACGATGGCTGGCAGGAGACCGCCCTGGCAGAGGGCGGTCCTGAGCAGGTGTGGACCTCAAGCGACGTCGGCGAGTTCTCAGACGACGGGTTGCACTGGTTCATCTACGTCTCGGCGGGTGGCGCGGCCGCATTGCAGGAGGTCACCACCGGGGCGCTGATCGCAGTCGACGCGGACATCGGAGCGCTCAAGAAGATGGCGGCATGGCTCAACAACGTCGGGCTCGTCGCGGCGACCTACACGCCGGAGCCCAAGGCCGCGAAGGCGTCAGCGAAGACGAAGACGAAGGCGAAGACGAAGACGAAGACGAAGACGAAGACGAAGACGAAGACGAAGACGAAGACGAAGGCGAAGGCGAAGGCGAAGGCGCCAGCGAAGGCGCCAGCGAAGGCGCCAGCGAAGGCGAAGGCGCCAGCGAAGGCGAAGGCGACCGATGAAGTTGAGACCGCGAGACAGCGCAGGCGAGAGTGGCAGGGTCTCGACCGATATCCGGCCCTCGAAGCGGACGCGACCTATCGCGACCTGAACGACGAGCAGCGTGACGCCCTGGATCGCGTCGCGGTTGGCGGATTTGTGAAGCTCGACATGGTGCGAAGCGATGGCACGGACACAGAGATCGCCTTCGACACCCTCACCGCGGCGAACTTCATCAAGTTTGATCCCGCTGCCGCCCGCGGAAAGGGCGTCTACATGATCACCGATGCCGGGCGCGCGCTACGACCTGAGCCGCCGACTGAGCCAAAGTGGGAGCCAAGCACAGAGGAGGCATACACAGACGCCCTCGAAGCCCTCCCCCCGGCCGAGGTCAACGGCTCCAGCTTCCTCATGGGCGAGCCCTACGATCACGGGGATGAGGGGAGGCCGCGCTACAGCGCCTACCGCAAGGCAGGCGGGGGCTACGAGAAAAGTTCGAGGCCGGTGAGTAGTCGCGAGTTTCGTTCTCTCGTGTTCAAGGAGCCGCTGACCAAGAAGACGACGGCCAAGAAGACGGCCAAGAAGAAGACGGCCAAGAAGAAGACGGCCAAGAAGAAGACGGCCAAGAAGACGACGGCCAAGAAGACGACGGCCAAGAAGGGTGAGCGAGTCGACTGTCCGGCGTGTGATCGCGATGTGGGCGTGCGTCAGGGCGGCGTTCTCTCGCATCACAAGCCGGGGGCGGCCCAGCGCCTTGGTGTGAACGACCAAGGTCGCTGCAAAGCGGGGGGGTGGACGCTGGCGGACATCGCTAGCCGGATGTCCGCCGAAGGTCCGCCCAAGTCGGCGAGTAACACGGACCAGATCAAGGACGCGATGACCTTGATGACCAACAAGTTTATCTCGCTGGGGGGGATGTAATGGTCGCTCAAGATCCATCGTGCTGGTGGGAGTCGGTTGGGTCGATCCTCAAGCGGCGTTTGCCCATGGAGCTCCACGCTGAGATTGACCAAGTGGTCGCCGGGATGGACCCGATGAGCATCCCAATTTCTGCCCCGCACACCCCTGCAAAGAGGCGCGCGGCGAATCTGGAGGCACTCGAAGAGGCGAAGAAGGCAAAGCCGAACCTCTTCCGGTTGCAGCGTTACTCGGGGTGGGGAGGACTGACGCTACGGGGCGTTCCGCGGGGGCTGGTCACCGCGGAGGCGCAGGAGCACGACTATCACACTCCAATTTGGGTCGCCTGGTTGATGGCTCGACTCGCCCGCCTGTACATGACCCGATCCACAGGTCTGATCAAAGGGTTGGAGCCGAGCGCTGGGATCGGTCGGCTGATACTCCCCTTCTTCGCTGATCACGTGACGTGGACGGCGATCGAGCAGCAGAAGGGTGCCAGCAAAATCCTACGTCCGCTGCTCAAGACGCTGGGCGGCACGGTCCACACCATGTCGTTCGAGGAGTGGGCCGCAGAGAACGGAGCCGCGCGGTTCGATCTGATCGTCGAGAACCCGCCTTATGGAAGCCGGCCGAATCTCGCGTTGGATCCGACGCATCGCAAGGAGAAGTCGGCTCAAAAATACTTCATCACAAGGTCGGCGGGGATGCTCAGCGATGGGGGGGTCCTGGTCGCCCTGGTACCGTCGGGCCTACTTTCTGGCGTGACACACCGCCTGTGGAGGCGCCAGCTCCTACAGCAGGTCGAGCTAATGGAGGCGTTTGCGCTGCCCGCGGACATCTTCCCAGGCGCCATGCTGAACGTTGACACGGTCTGTTTTCGTCGAAGAGACGCGGCGTGGTCGGCCAAGGACGATCGTGTGGTCGAGGGCAAATACTTCACTGACCACCCGGATCGACTGCTGGGGACGGTGAAGGGCACAGGCCAGTGGAAGGTTCGGACTGGTTGGAGAGGTTGCCTTGAGCTCGGGCCCCGCAAGTCGAAGACCGGAGGGCGATCGGCGGGAGCATCCAATGAACTCCACCACTGGGCCCAGCGGCTGGTAGATCGGCCGGATCGCGGGATCGAGTGGCGCCTCGACGTGGACGATTGGCGAAACGCCGCAGGGGCGTTGATCGAGACGGTGATCGGCGAGTACCCAGATCTCCAGGATGTCGGGGTTGGGCGGGTTCCGGTTCCGACGTGGGCCGACAAGTCGTGGTCGATGTTCGGAAAGGTCGACCTGGCGCTGGTTGCCGGCCAGGCCGACACGACGGTGGGCGAAGCAGAGGCTCAGCTCAAGTCGGCGGGATGGATGGAGCTTGGCGGTGAGTGGTACCCGAGCCTTGATCGTCTACACGGCGACCTCGGGCCGGTGCTGAGAGCCGCGGAGGCGGCCTCGCGCCCCGAGGTGGCCGCAGCGATTGAGAAGCGCCTGAGCGGTCGGTCCCCCGTGGCTGGCGTGCAGGCGTCAAAGCCGTGGGAGTATTGGATCCCGCAACGTGTCGTCCGGGCGTGGATCAGGAAGGAGTACGGCCGCGTACCCGTGTTGAAGGCGGCCGGCGTCTGGGTGATCGGCGGGAGTAAGGGCACCCTCTTGACCGCTCTGCTCAACTACGATCCCGCGCTAGTCCGGCTCGGTGATGGGTTGGCCGACGAGATCAAGGGAGTTGTCGACACATGGCAGGCTTTCACCCTCGATCCATCACACCGCCGGGAGCTCCTGAACGCTTATCGGGATGCGTGGCAGAGCTGGTCGAGGGCACCGCTGGACGATGAGGCGGTGCGCGACGAGCTACCGCGGTGGGATTTCAACGAGCGGGAGCCTCACTATTTTCAGTGGTCACATGGGAAGCGAGCGGCCGCAGAGGGCCGCTATCTCTTCGGCTTCGGCGTAGGGCTCGGGAAAACAACAACGATGCTCGTGACCCTCGCGCTCATGCGGAGCCGAGGGCTGATCCGGCGGCCGGTGATCGTTGTCCCCCCGGCAGTCCTGCCGGGATGGATCGAGGATTTCCGGACGGTGCTCCCAAGCTACCGCGTGGGGGTGGTCGGGAGGCACTTTGGCGATGATGGCACCTCTCGGCCGGATCGCGCTGCTGAGCGGGTGAAGGTGTGGTCACAGCTCAAGCGCGGTGAGCTCGACGTCGTCATCACAACCAAGCAGGGGATGGCGAAGACGCGGATCGATGTCCCGAGCGTCGTCGCAGCCTTGAAAGATGATCCGGTCGCGACGCGGACATTCTTCTCCTACGAGGAGGCGATGGTCTACGACCGCAAGAAGGGCAAGATGGTCTCCAAGCTCAGGGCGAGCGAGGCGCCCCCCACTGAGAGGGCCCTCGCGGTCGAGACCAACAAGGCCCGGGCGTTCCTCTCTGACATCCTCACAAGGACGCGCAAACCGGACGAGATCGAGTGGACGGACATCGGCGTCGATTGCATGTTTCTCGACGAGGCCCACCACTACAAGAGCCTCCACAAGGCCCAGGCGTCCATCGGTGAGCGAGGCATGCCGCTCTATGCAGGGGGTGGCGGGGCGAGTAGTCAGAGCGCTTGGCATGCCTTCGCCCGCGCGCGGGTGGCTGACAACGTCTTCCTCGCAACCGCAACCCCCGCCCCTAACGGGCTCGTCGACCTCTTCAACACGACCCAGTTACTGCGGCCGGTCTGGCCGGAGAACAACATCTCGGCCTGGGTCGAGGAACACCTGGAGACGGAGGAGGTGCTCAAGGAGTCGGCAGCGGGGAGCGTGATGCTCAAGTCGACGGTGACGGGTCTGAAGAACCCGGATCACTTCTTTGGGGTACTTGACCGGTTCGCTTCTTTCCTGCGCGTGGATGACATCCAGGAGGAGCAGAAGGCGCGAGGGCTGCGGCCCGGAGAGAAGCCCTTCAAGGTTCCCGACAGCAACACGGAGCCGGTCTGGGTCACTCCATCGAGCCAGCAACTAGCCCGCATTGGGAGCGAGTACGAGGCTCTGATCAGGGCGGCCGTCGGACGCGATGGTGGGTCGATGCTGGCGATCCGTTCGCGCTTACAGCAGATGAGCCTCCACGACGATCTGGTGGTGGGCGACGCCCCAGAGTTCGCGCATTGGAGCGTGGAGCAGAAGGCTGAGTATGTCCGGGAGCAAACCAGGCTCAAGGCGTTGCGCCCGAAGAGAGCTCCCCCGAGCGACAAGTTTCGGGCGCTGCGTGCCCAGATCGGTGATCAGAAGTGCGGTCACATCGTCTTTATCGACTTCCGACTGGCGCAAGAGTGGCTCGCTCAGTACCTGATCGCTGAGGGTTTCAAGGTCGGCCAGATCCACGGTGACGTGGAACTCGGTGAACGGCATGAGGTGAGCCAGCGCTTCAACGAGGGCGAGCTGGACATTGTGATCCTTGGAAACGTGGGCGCCGAGGGGATCAATCTCCAAAAGCGAACCTGCTCAATCCATCACATGACGCTGCCGTGGACCCCGGCGGCACTCGAACAGCGCAACGGCAGAGCGGTGCGTCAGGGCAACCCGCTCGATGTCGTGGGCCTCTTCTACTACCTCCTGACGCCGGGCCCCGATAGCCTTCACTGGCAGGTCCTGTCCGCGAAGGGCGACTGGTTGCAAGCCTTCATCGGGCGCGACCCCACCGCGAACCCCTCAGGGGCGATGGAGGTGGATGTGGGGGACATGCTCGCTCAGATGTCCTTCAACAGCGAGAAGTGGGACAAGGCGCTCGCCGACATGCGGAGTCGGGAGGACAAGGAGCGGAAGCTGAGGCAGGAGCAGCAGAGAGCCCGACGGCTACGAAGCGCCCGGAGGATGGTGCTCGCGGGCTCCGCTCCCCCAGACGCCTACGCAGCCGACTTGACGTATCCGGTTGAGGAGGCTGCCGTGTTCTCGAGAGAGGACGCGGTGGAGCTCAAGAACGCCGAGGGGAGGATGTACTTCTCAGCGCCTGGGTTGATGGTGAGCCTGGAGACGGGGCTGGCCATCGTTGAGCGCGGCCATGGGGCGAAGGTCTACCTTCGACGTTACAATTCGTGGGCAATCCTCGAAGGCCAAGACTTGGTCAGCGAGCCGGCGCCGTCCAAGCCTGAGGACCCTGAGACGCTACTCGAGGAGGCGGGACGCACGGGCTTTGTCGCGTGGGCAACGATCGACGAGGAGACCGTGACCAAGGTTTGGGCAGTGGGAGCACCAAGCTATGGGCCGGGGGTCCGCGTTCCACGCCTTGGACGCAACGCAGAGGAGAAGCTCGTGCTCGGTCAGGCCGATGGCGAGGTTGTCCCGCCGACGTCGGCGGGGTGGACGAAGGCCGCGGCGGCAGAGCGCGAGCTCACCGCAAAGTTTCATCTGCTCCGCCAGTGGTGGCGCAGGCCCCTGACACCGAAAGCGACACTCAAGCAACGGAAGCGCTACGAGAGACGCCTGATGACCGTCACGGCGCACCCTGGCTATCGCGCAGAGTGGCCCAAGGACTCGGGAGGTGCTTACACATCGCTCCAGCTTGGGGCGCCGTATGGGCCCGCTGGGAGCGAGGAGGAGCTGGCAGGGCCGGGCTGGGGTGAGGTCACCCGGGCCGGGGACCCAGTGGACCTCAAGGGCCGGATCCAAGACGACCTCATGCTCTCGGCCGAGGTTGCGCGCGAGTGCAGGTATGTGGGGCCGGGCGCGTACGCAGCGGCGACGCTTCTCCCCGACAACCTGTGGAGGCCGTCCGTGTCATCGGAGGGAGTGGGGGGGCGTCTCCTCTGGGTAGGCGGCACACCGCATCACACCCCTGAGGAGGCCATCGAGGAGGCCGTAGCTGTCTACACTGAGAACCAGGCCCGGCACTCGGCCGAAGCCATGGCGAGGGTGTGTCTGCCTGTCAGGGACCTGGCACACATGGTCCTATGGGTGCCTCGGGGCCGGGCGGTGCTGGGCTTCGACGGAGACGTTGGGGGCTACGTGATGGTGCGCGAGACCGGGGACGCGGCTTGGACGGGGTGGGTGATCGAGGGCGAGGGCGAGGAGGTGCCCGCGCTCGAGGTCATGGTTGCGGACCTCACGGCGTTGCTCGGCGACGAGGGGGAGGGCGGCACGGTCGGCCTGGCGGTCGACGACGAGGGCGGAGGGCGCCTCTCGGGTCTGGGCTCCATAGCGGCACGGACGGGACGGGTCAGTATTGGCAAGGGCCCGGATGTGTTCCGCGTAGCCCAGGATGAGATGGCGTTTCTCGGCTCGGGCTACGATGTCAATTTTGTCGACGGCGTGTTGGTCGTCAGCGGAGGTCGCTCGATCACAAAGTACCGCCGCTCGGCATCGGCCGACTTCCCCGACAACGGGTACATCGCAGCCGTTGACTGGCGTTTGATGAGGACGCGGCTGGCTCCAAGCGGGGGTATCGAGATGCGAGGCGATTTCTCGAACATGTCGATCCATGTCGGCCTCAGGAGCGGAGATCGTCTCTGGTCGGCCCCGTTCCACTCGAAGACGCTTGATGTCTCGTCGCCCGACCTCTTGGACCTTTCCAAGAAGACGCTTGAGTCACTGCGGGGGCTGAGGGGTGTCGAGCACGTCCGAATGGTCTTCACCGCGAAGCACTTCACCGTCACCGCTGGGGCGGAGGAGGTGATTCAGGTTCAGGAAAAATGGGATGCGGGGGACCGCGAGGCAACGACGATCGTCGTGCGGCGCGATGACCTTCTGCGCGGCCTCGGATACACACGAAGCCGTGGCGTCGGCCGTACAAAGGCCGGCGATCTGGTGCTTGGTGGGGTCGATGACTGGGTCGTGGTGGCCGCCGCCAAGGTGGACCACCTGGTCGACGACGACAACGAAGAGGATGAGTACGAATGAGCTGGAGGGAGTCATACGAGCCGAATCACTTCGAGATCAGCCGCGGAGCATCCGAGCATCGGACGGTCGCCGTGTTGGCGGGCATAGGGCGACCTGGCGGCGTATGGGTCGAGGCCCGCGGGGTCGTCAGTCAAACGCCGTTGGTGCAGACCGGATTCCTCAACATCAATGCATCGTCACCTGACGACCGCATTGACGGACCAGGCTGCACGGCGGTCACAGTCCTGGGCTACCTCAAGCAGACGGCAACGGAGGACCGACCGCGGCCGCTCTCGAAGTCGTACGACCTCACCGACGAGGACTTTGTGATCGAGGATGAGTGGCACACCGTGGTCTCTCTGTCCGGGCGGACACCCGCTGCGGGGGCGTCGGGTAACATATCCGTTGCGATCGGCGAGCCGGCCACGTCGGGACAGGCCCGGATCTCGGCGGGAGAGGCGGTCTCGTCACGGTCGAACCTTGTGAGCCCACTGGGCCACCAGACCCAGGTCACCGTTATGAAGGCGCTTGTGGTCCCGCCTGAGGCGGCTTCGCAACGAACAACTGGGGTTCGCCTTCGTGTGGTGCCGCTGTGGCCGCAAACCCGACCTGCGTACTACGTGTACGAGGAGAGAGCGATAATCCCCCCAGGTCACTGGATCGTCCTGGAAGTCTACTCCGCGAACGGGGCGGCGCACGTCCACGCGACGGCGGAGATCCGAATCACGCGGGACACCGAGGTTGGGAGCTATCACGGTCTGCTCGGGCACATTGCCCCAGTCGAACTCTAGCGCCGCCGGAGAATGGCGCGGATCCGACGGGCGGCATAGTCGATCGTCGTGAGCTGCTCGGGGGTTGGCTGGACGACGGCATCGACAGCGAGGATGCGGAGCTCTCGCTTGCTCGACGAGACCCGCGCGAGCTGTGATCCGGCGAGGTGATCGCGGACGAGCAGCCGCGCGAGGTCCGAGTCGGGCTCCAAGCCGGCAACGTCGACCCATTTGAGAGAACCCTTTGCCATGGCGTCGATGACCTCCGTGACGTAGCTGGGGTCCGTCAACTCTGCATCCCACGCCAACGCAAGGCGGCGCACCCCTTCTGTGCGTTCATGCTCTACATTCGCGAGCCATCGCCCGCCGCGGGTGCGGTCGTACCGGAGCACAAGCACTCGGCACCTCCCACCTTCGGCAGCCCACTGTCCTGACAGCTCGTCGCACAATCCCGCTGCGACATCCCCCACCCTGGTCTGGCGCGCCATGTCGTCGGCGCGCCGTCTGTGGGTGAGGGCAAGCAGGCTGCCGCCAACCAGGCCGAGCACACCAATCGCATCTGAGATCGCACTCAGAGGGACACCAAAGAAGTCACCAGTCGCAACCCATCTACTAAGACCTATACCCACACAAACAGCATAGCAGCGGCCCCCGGGCAGGCCGCTGCAAACTCCATAGACGGCTATGAAGCCCAGAGCACGATTTGGACATTAGGGCCGTCAGGGACCGCGCTCTCGTCGATGGCGAAGAAGTATTTACCGGGCGGCACATCTCTGACCGTCATGGTCACACCGAGCGGCATGTTGAGGTCGTCGATGAGGCCCTGGTTGTGCGGACATCCGTCCTTGTCCTCGACCTCGTTCGCGACGATGACGCGGATGTGAGCCGCATCGTCGGCGATGTCGTGCGGCTTCCCGTCAACCTGGAGCGTGAGAAGAAGAAACTGGTTCCCGCACCCCCACTCGGTTCCGGTCTGACGATCGGTCAGTGACGGGCCGAGCTTGACCTCTAGGGGCTTACCTTTGACGAACTTTCTGAGTGGATGCATGTCGCGAGTCTACCGCGAGAAGACGTACGCGAGGGTTCCCAGCACCCCAGTGCCAACGATCGTCAGTCCGCCGATGACGAGAAGTCGAGCGGTTCGCGCTGTCGTGTCGATGGTGTCCTCGAGCGCATCGGTCACGTCCTCGATGACCTCCTCGACGTCGCCCGCGACCTTGGCGAGGGGGGGGGCGTTCTCCCGCCATGAGACAAGCTCGCTTGCTGGTGGGTTGTCTGGGTGCCAGCCTGCGAGAAGCCTGCCGAGGGGGCTGTCATGGAAGCGGAAGAGGAAGGCGGCCTGAGCCTCGCCGTCCGCCTTGGGGGGTGGGAAAGCCTCGCGCTTGGGCCGGTAGAGTTGCACCGACCGTGTGGCGAGCTCGCACGATGAGGCGGTCCCTCCGTTGGCCTGGCATTGGTCGAAGAGCCTCTTGCGCTCCTTGAACGCGCCGGGCAACTTCATCGACTTGAGAAAGGCGCTGCGGGCGGCCGTGGTCGAACGCTCCCACGTTTCGCGGAGGAAGGCCCAGCCCACCGCTTCGGTGACCTCCCCCTTGCTGAGCTGCTCGGCGAGGGCGATCGCGTCAATGTACCGGTCCTGAATCACTGTCACCGGCACAGTGTAGCAAGACGACAGTCGGGAGCGGCTCTTTCGCCCAAAGCTCAAGCCGTTGATCCTTCGACAATCTCGACAGCTCGGCCGCCTGTTCCACCAGCGGGATGTCATCGAGAGCGAGCCGAGCGATTCGGCAAAGGGCGCCCAGCGTCTCACGGTGCGGAAAGGCGCTCCATTGACGGCGGCCGACGTGCATGATCGTTGGAGACGGGATGAGGCCGCGCTGTGCCCATCGGCTGATCGTCCGGCGTCCCGTGGGAAGGTCCATGAGGCCGCAGTAACCCTGAACGCGGCGTCTATCGATGCGTGAGCGCATAGTAGTCCTCCGAACGAAAGCGCGATTGTGACATCGCTCCCAAGATTGTCGCACACCCCGCGGTCGCGCGGGAGCGATGGCGAGCCTTCGGCGGTGCTTTGGCGGTGCTTTGGCGGTGCTCTGGCGCTTCAATGCCCAGATTGACCGAGAGGCTTGGGGCGGCTCTTCTGACGTTCCATGTCGATGCTCAACGCCGGTGACTTGCTCGTCTATCAAGCGCTCCGTTCCAAGGATGACGGGGTCGCAGGCGCCAAGTACCTGGAGATCCGCCGCGGAACCGTGCTTGACCTGGCGGTTGTGGGCGGCTGCGTTCTGGGCGGCGGCGTGGCCGGCTGGGGAATCGCGAACGTCTTGCCCAAGAAGTTGCTCGGCGTTCCCGTGGCTCCGGCGGTCACAGCCGCTGTGGCCGTGACCGCTGGCACTCTCGCCCCGGTGCGTCTGTCGGCTCGTGCGGGCCTTGTAGCGGCCGGCCTCGCCGCCCTGGGGGGCTCGATCATTGGCCGTTGATGTCAGCATTGGCGAGGTCACGCAGGTGACGGACCCCTACGACGACAAAACGCGGGGGATCCAGATCAAGAGCGCGGATGGCCGTACAGACTTTATCCGCGTGCCCGCGTTCCTGACCTCAGAGGTCCGTGTCGGCGACAAGGCTTCGCTCGTCTTCGGGAGGACGCAGAAGCTCCTCGCCGCGGTGCAGGCGAAGGCTGCTGTCTTTGCCGACGCGCCGCCGTTGCCTCACGGAGGCGGCGACGAGGACGAGGACGACGAGGACGAGAACGAGGGCGCAGAGCAGCCAAAAACCGGGCTCCTGACTCTCCAGGATTCACGGCTCGAAGACATCGACAATCAGCTCGATTCACTGGATGCGGAGTAACGACAGCATGGAAGTTGAAATTGAACTCAAAGACCTGCAAGACCTGATCGCTCGCGAGGTGACCCGCCAGCTCGAAGGCCACACCTGTGGATCGTGTTCGACCGGCACGACCACGGCCGCTGACGGCACTCCCATGATGAAGTGCGGGACGGATCGCCGAAAAAGCTCCATCGAGTACCGGCGAGCGATGCGGAAGAGAACCGGAACGGCGCGATACACCGGCGCCCCGCTCCAGCCGGGAGCCTCCGTCGAGTTTCAGATCGATCCCTACGATGTGGGCTGGAAGCTCGGACCATTCAACTTCACCGTTGAGATGGACACCAACGGCAACGCCGCGGACATCACGGTCGCGCTCATCGTGGACGAGGAGATCATCCACGAGTTCGCGGGCGATGAGTACACAAGCCTTGTGTGCTGCGCCTACCTCAAGCGGTGCATCGGTGACTGCCTCGGCTACGAGACCCCCGTCACCATCCGCATGACCCACGGCGGCAAGCTCGGCGACCCCGATCTCAAGTCGGGGCGGATGAACTACGAGCGCATTTTCGAGAACGATCCCCTGTGGGGCGCCAAGATCGGCGCCAACAAGTACTCGAAGGACGGCGTTGAGCAGCTCGTCCAGGCCCTGCTCTCGGCGGCAGCGTCTGGCCGTGGCCTGCGCCTTGGCGCGGGCTGCTAGCACCCCCAAACCCAGGCGCCCCGATGCGCACCTTGTGATGAGGTCGACAGGACGAGCGCGCTGCGCTCACGAGAGGAACGACTTTGAAGCTGATACGAATCACCGGAACTACTTTCGACGGGGTGACGGACCCCACCCTCGCATTCGCACAGGCGACCCCAGAGGATCACTGGTATGCCGCGGCGGCCGGTGCGGCGGTCGGCGTCGTGGCGATCGAGGAGATCATGGACGCGATCGGTGGCGGCTATGTCAGCGTCCTCGTTCAGTGCCGCGCGATCCAAGGGAGCGGGTCGATGACGATGGCGGTCAAGTCCAGCGGCGACGCTGGCCAACAGACTGATATCTCGACGAGCTGGAGCGAGTCCACTGCGTGGGCTGCTTACGGCGATAGCCTGGTCTTCAACGATCCCAGCGGCAACGTTCTCGGGGTGGAGCTCATGGTCGTCGGCCTCAACGCCCGCGAGAGCGAGAAGGTCCTCAAGGATCGGATGAGCACCAAGCCCGCGACGGTGCTCCTCGATACGGATACCGATGCGCGCACGGTGGCCGTGGGGGGCACCCTAGACACATTCTCGGCTGACATCACGTACGTCCGCTTCACTCAAGGGGTCGCGATCGCGGTCAGTCTCCCCGCGGAGAACGACCACAAGAAGGCATACCTCGCCAACGAGGGCACCGGCAACGTCACCCTCAGCGGCCAGGGGGGGGACACCATCAACGGCGCGGGGACGTTCGCGATTGCGCCTGGTGACGCGATCCAGGTCATCCGCGAGGGCACCGACTGGATCGCGGTCGGCTAGAGCGCTCGATCGACGACGACGAGACGCAGGTATGGGCCGCGCGCCGCGAGGTGGCTCGCGGCCCTAAGCATGACCGGAGCACGAGGCGAGAGACATGACGACCACGGCAAAACGAATTGGGCTTGGGGCCTTTGCAGCGTCAGTGCTTGGGGGCGGGCTGTATGCGACCCGTGGCCTCTGGATGCCTGGGGGGTCCGTCGTCGACGTCGACGAAGGGCCAGCCGACGGGCTCCCGGCGGCGGTGCCTGAGGAGCCGAGCCTGATCAAGACGGGGGTCATGGCCGCCGACGACGTGGCGATGTTGATCAAGCTCGAGAGGGAGAGTGGAATCCATGGGATTGCGCTCTTTCTCGCCGCCGTGGGGGCGACGGAGAGCAACTGGAAGAGCGAGCAGCGCTACTCGGCGCACAACACAAGGGCGAGCGAGGTGGCCGCGTCAGCTCGCGCCCTTGCGGGTGGAATGAAGCGAGGATATCCGCAGCCCAAGTATTTCAAGGAGGCCGCAGCCTTTGGCTCTGGCGGCTTGTACGGGCTTCTCTGCCCCTACGCGCTCTGGTCTGGCAAGCGGGATAAGGTGGTCCTCGACTGGAAGCCTGAGGACGCTCTCTTTGATCCGGTCGTCGCGTCCTGCCTGGCCGCCGACTTTGTCTATCGCTACTACCTCAATGGGATCCGCACTTGGTTGCAGTGTCGGGTGGCCTGGAAGAGCTTGAAGTACGCGCTCAATGAGCCGGACTCGGACGGCGAGAAGACAAAGCAGGTCGTCGCCAACATGGTCGAGAAGACCCTCGCACAGGGGCTCGACGCGGTTCTACCCAACCCGCTCGACGTGAGTCGCTATCCTGGGCTCCGCGAGCTCATGCGCCGGATGGGGGTCCAGCTTTGACCTGCCGTCGAATCTTCGGACTGGTCGGGCTCACGGCGGCAGTTGCGGGGACGCTGGCAGTCGTCTCGCGAGTGGGCCGCCCTCGCATCACGATCAAGGGCGTTGAGGAGGAGCTGCTGAGGCCGCCCTTGAGCGCCGATGATCCCCGGCTCGTCGACGTGCCGCGCGAGCTGACCTTCAAGGCTCGACGTCTTCATCACAAGGTCCTGGAACCCTTGCGGGCAATGCTCGACGAGGCCATCGGCGATGGTCTGCCACCGCTGAGGGTGAGCGGCGCGTGGACGCCTCAGAGGTTCTCGACGGTCCAGAACTTTCGGGACTACATCCGGCGGGAATACGGGTCAAAGGGGCATCTTTGGCTGAAATTCAGGGGTGTCTACGAGAGTGGACTGGCCATCGACCTCGTCAACGATGACATGGGGCTCACGCGCAAGCCGTCGACCCGCTCGGAGAGCTACCGGTGGTTGGAGGAGAATGCTGAGCGCTTCGGCTTTGTGCCCGGCCCGCGCTTGGGCTCTTGGGTCCTGACGCTCGAGGACAGTGAATTCGAGGCCGTGCCATGACACGAGACTGTCTCCTATCAAGCGTCTGGAGGCTCGCAACGGCCGACCGGCTCTCGAACCCAGACGCCCGCGAGGGCTTCCTGACCTGGCTCCGGGCTACCGCGGGTGCTCAGGCAAAGGCGGTCTTCGATGCCAGCGGGGCGACGCCGGAAACGGCGTTCGATGGGCTCCCCGCGCCCGTTTTGGTTCTGGTGATGGGCAGGCTGGGGTTCGACCCAGGTGTCGAGTCCGCCAGCCTGCTGCAACTGGGAAGGGCCTTCCAGGCCCGCGACAGGGGGGCCGCGGACGCGGTTCTCTCCGGCCTCGAGGACGCCCGAGACCGAGAGGCCAACAGGCTTGGTTGGGGTTGGCGGCTTCTGCGTGGGGCGGCCGCGCTTGGGCTCGTGGGCGGAGTCGGCTACTTCGGCGTCAAAGCAGCGCGCAAGCGGATCAGTGGATGAGCCCGCTCGTGTTCGACGACGGACACTACGCGGTTTGGCGTGAGGGCGAGATTGAGTGCCTGCTCGTTCGGGACGCTGGCGTGTCGCTCAACGTCGTTGGCGCTGTGGCCACTGTTTTTGAGCGAGGCGTGCTCTATCGAGTGCCAACCAAGGGCTTCGCGGATGCAGCGGCGCTCGACCTCGAGAGGTTTCGAGTTGGCGCGACCCCTCCCCACGTTGGGCGGGAGCTCGGCCAGCTTGTTTTGTGAGGAGAACGACGCATGGCCGAGAACGACAAAGAAGAGCTGAGCGAAGCGCACGATCGAGCGAACAGGCTGGGGGGTGAGAACAACCGACTGCGGAACCAGAACCGGACCTTGAAGAACATCGCGATAGGGGCTGGGGCCTTTGGGACGCTCATGCTGGGGATCCTCGTGACGGCGGGTCTGAGGCGGGACAAGGCATGACGGCAGTTGGCGATGCAGTCCTCGATGAGCTGAGGAGCGCCGGGTTCGACGTCCTCGACTACCGTGGAAAGTCGCCGGCGGAATTCATCCGACGACCGCGGCCGCTCTCACAGGTGACCGCGATCGTTATCCACCAGACCGGTTTTGCGAATTGGAAGACGACGAACCCCAATTGGAAGAAAGTTCGGGCCCACTACTCCGTGCTCAAGGACGGGACCATCGTGAACAACTTCGACCCGCTGGACCAGATGCGATACGGAAGTGCGCACGCGAATCCGAAGGCGATCACGGTTGAGCACGAGGGCAACTTTGCGTCAACGAGGGGACGTTACTGGAAGCCCGAGAAGTACGGACGCTCAAAGCTCAAGGAGCACCCTCGGCAGATAGCCGCTGCGCGCCGCCTGGTCGAGGCGCTCCGAAAGGTCTGCCAGGCGATCACGCACATCTACGCACATCGCCAGTGGGAAAAGAAGAAGTCGAATTGCTGCGGACCAGAGCTATGGTCCACCATTGGGATGTGGGCTATCGACCGGGGCCTCAGCTCGGGCGGCCCAGGCTGGGCCTACAGGCTTGGCTCACCCATACCGGGCGAGTGGCTCGAGGGCGCCGTTGAAACGCCAGAGGGAGAGCCTGAGGACCCCGAAGATAGCGGCATCGCGGAAGAGCCCGGCTGGGATGGGCGGGGTGGAGGACTCGCGAGCCTTGGGCGTCTCGTGGCTGCATCTGTGGCCGCGTTCGGCCTCGGTGGAGCCGCGCACCTGCTCGCTGAAAGGTTCCGGGCGCGCCGTCGTTGATGGCTTGGTGGTGTGGTAGCTTTTGCCGACCGCGGGTTGCCCAGCCCTCGGCTTCTTGCTCGCTCAGAGGGCCGCCCCTGTCACCAGGGGCGGCCCGTTTTTTTATGTTGGTGACGCGGCTATGCGCCTAGAGGTCGTGCGGGCGCACGGTGCTGCGGTTGTTCTGCGAACAGCGCACGACGGCCTCCGCTAGGAGCTCGTGAACCTTGTCAGAGATGGCCCGAACAAGGTCGCCATCGCTTCGCAGGCCGGCCTTTTTGACCTCCTCTTTCACCTTGCTGCCGACAACCAGGACCTCGCGGGGCTCTTGCTTCTTGGATTTTCCCATAGTGGCGGCACGATAGACGCCCTCACGCGGTCGGCCAACCACAAACGCCCCCCACGCACCTGCGGAGCTGTAGCATCGGGGTGATGGCGACCGACGGCTACGAACCAACCCAGTCCGACAGCGCTCAGGACTTCCTGACGCTGCACCTGACCCCGGCCCTGGTCGCGTTGATAGGCGAGGCCCAGAACAGCGAGGACGGCCAACACCATCGCGTCACGGTTGCCCGCGTCGTCGCTCTGGCCGCGGTTGCCTGGGTTGAGGCTGGCCTCTACGATCCTGGATGTGAGGGGCTCCGGGAGAGCCTCACAAGGACGTGGACGATGCTCCAGAGGGCTGGGAAAGATACCAAGTATTTGCGGCTGTGGGATGAGCCACGGCTAGCCCAGGCCGCGATCCAGGGCGAAGCTGACGCCCTCAGGGCGGCGATAGACCGAATCCGTGAGGGGTGACGAGGTGAGCAGCCTGCGCCGAGGGCTCGGGATGAGCCCGAGCCTCTTCGCAGAGCTTGTGGGTGCGCATGTCAGCACTCTCTACAGATGGGAGCGTCGGACGACGGACGTCAGGATGCACCCGCTCCATGCGGGCCTGCTGGAGGTGATCCAGGTGGAGCTCGCGCGCCGTGGCGAGGTCGGCGGCGGACTTTGGGGTAGGGAGCTGTCCGCGGCGGTGCTCGTTCGCGGGGGGCTATTCGGTCTCTTCAGGCTGCTCGCCCCTGCGTTCGGACCAACGTCGCACGTCCGCAACGTGGAGGCAGGTATGTCCTCCACACAGGACGCTTAGGGGTGTTGTACGCTCCTCTCCATGATGTACCAACAGCAACAGAGCCGCCCCGTGGACCTGACCCGGATCGTGAAGACCGCCCTTGCGATGAGGGCATCCCTCGCCAGCGACCCAACCGAGCGCACACAGATTCTCGGTGACCTCACAACAGGGACGACGGTCAGTCAGGCCATGGGGGGTTGGGCGCTCCTCTGCACGTCCGGCGATCGGGTCCCGCGCGATGATGGTGAGGAGGTGCGGCTCTTCCTCCTTCGCGCCTACGCGCACTGCGTTTTCAAGCACGGACGTCCGCCGAACACCGTAGCCCTTGCGGAAGCGGCCACGTGGGCCGGGCTCGAGTTTGGGCGGCCGGAAGGGCAGGCCCGGCACATTATCGGGCCAACGGCTGTGGCTACCTTCGTGACGGGAGCTGTCCACGTGATCGACGCACTCCACGAGGTGAACGCCAACCTCGCCCCACTTGGGGTGAGCGATGAGCTGTGTCCGGCGATCCTCCGGTATTTCCGGGGGAGTGACTCTAGCCTGGCGCTGATGCGGGTGGTGTCGGCGCTGGCAATGGGCGCCAACTTCATCTACGGGTCGATCCTCGACGTTCAGATCGCGGAGCTGGAGGCGAGCACTGTGCTGACCTCGCCCTCGATCGCCACCAGCGCGGCGATGCAGATGTTCACCGATGATGAGATTGTCCAGATGAAGACCTTGAAGGCGCTCCTAGGCGGTGACGCCGTGACGCCGTGACGCCGTGACGCTGTGACGCCGTGGCGTCACGGCGCCTGATGGTGTAGTCTCCTCGCATGCGGACAAAAGAGACGACGGTCGCTCAACATCTTCAACTTGGGCAGGGGCTCGGCCCGATGATTCGGCCCTCGCGGTTCACCAAGCAGGGAGCGACGCGGGCCCTCATGGAGCGGCTCGTGTGGTGGAATCCAACCGAACACGAACTCGAGAGGACGGCGCGCGGAGACGAAGTCCTCCGTGCCCTTGAGCGGGAGCACCTCGTTCGCTTCTACGCGGGCCCATCGGGGGACTGTTTCTACGTCGGCGAGCTGCTCCCCCAGGAACGGCAGGCGAGGCGCTTCTACGGAGGCCAGAGCGTCGAGGTCTTGATCGTCTCCGTCGGTTGGGTCGGCGCTCGGTTCGAGGTCGGGACGGACCCCCTCAATGATCGCCCTGTCGCCAAGGTCGTCGCGTGGCCGTTTGAATGCCGGTGTCTCAACAAGGCGCCCCTGTTCATCCGGCACCCGCTGACGAGCGTCCTGGGCCCGGACTACGACGACGAATAGCCACCAAGATCAACCACCAGCGAAGGGCGGCGCCAAATCTTGGCGTCGCCCTTTTTCGCGCCTCGGGATCTCGCCGAGAGATCGCAGAGATCGGCAGGAGATCGATCTTTGATCTGCCGTGATCGGCGAGAAAGATCGCCGGTCGAGTCCGCAACGGGCGATAAGGAACGTCACAACGTGCGCGCGCTTGGCTAGTCTCACAAGCGATGCACACGCTACCGGCGCGCCTTCTGACGCTCTTCGCGACCATCTTCTCACCCACGGTCGAGACTCCACACCGCGACTCAGCTTGTGAGCTGGTTGCGGGGCCCGAGATCGCCACACAGGAGGCGCTGCTCGAGTGCGTCCGAGCGGCCCCGGCCAGACGTGACGGCGCACCAACGAAGTGCGCGGCCTTCGACGACACAGAGCTAGCGATGCGGGTTTGGCGGGTCGCCCGAAGACGGGGAAGGGGTTTGACCCCCTGGGATCTTGCCCTCCAGACGGAGTGGTTCCGTCGTCGGTCTCGCTTGAGCTCCTATTGGGCAAGGGAGGCGGCGGCCGGCTACGATCTCCCAAGCCTGCCGAGGGTGGTCGCCGTGCTTCTCCGCGACGAGACCCCCACGCTGAGGGCCCTCGTTGCTTTGGTCTGGGACTCCAGGAAAGGGGGAAAGCTCGGGCTCACGGCCAGCAACAAGGAGCTGGCGGACCTTCTCCAGGTCTCGCGGCGCACGGTGATCAGGACGAAGAAGCGAGCACGCGGGCTCGATCTGATCGCCGCCTTCAAGACCTGGCGACCTCCCACACACATCAAGCGTGGGGCCAAGGTGGAACAGGGGATCAACTGGTACGCGGCGGGCGAGCGCATGCTGGACTGGGAGAAGGGTGGCCTCCAGGATCGGGATGCCGCTCGGCGCGAGCCGATGGCCCGGAAGCTGACCCGCGAATCAAGGGCGCTCGAGGTCAAGGAGTGGCCAGTCCCGACGGCTGAGGAGTACCTCACGGAAGCGCTTATCCGGCCCCCATCCATGCCGTGGCGCGACTGGCAGAAGAGCGTGGACGAGCTTGGGGAGAGGGTGCTCTCAGGGGACCTCAGCACCGTCCAGATGTTCGCGGAGCTGGAGGCTTGCCCAGGTAGGGCGTCGCCCCAGCAAGACCTTGCAGGGATGGCTGTGGAGGAGCTGAGGGAGACCCACCCCGAGTTTGTCGAGGCGGTTCGGGCTGGCGCGCAAATCACGAGTTGTGGGGATCCGTGGCTTCTCGGGAAGCCGACATTTTGGGGTGTCAGGCTGACACTCCCTTCCCTTCGGTCAGAGAACCCCAAAGAGGAAGACCCCTTAGGCCGGAGGCTACCCCCGGCCGGCAAAGCCGAGTCGTCCTCGGGTGCAGCTCAAACGCAGCTCAGGAGCACCAGCAACAAGGCTTTTAGGGGTCGACGGGCGAGCGCCGTTCCCCGTCTTGCACGGGCAAGACCGACGAGCTCCGATCAAGCTGGCCTCGCCGAGGGCGCTCCGCTGGCGAGCGCCGTTCCCCGTCTTGCACGGGCAAGACCGACGAGCTCCGATCAAGCTGGCCTCGCCGAGGCCGCTCCGCTGGCGCTCGAGCCCGGTCTTGCACGGGCAAGACGCGGACCCGAGACCGGTGCTGGCCTCGCCGAGGGCGCTCCGCTGGCGCTCGAGCCCGGTCTTGCACGGGCAAGACGCGGACCCGAGCCCGGTCAAGCTGGCCTCGCCGAAGGCGCTCCGCTGGTCGGGGCTGGGAGCTCAGTGCTCCTCGGCGCTGTGGAGCGGGGCACCTTTCGGGAGCAGTTGGCCGTGATCCTTCCGCCTGAGTTCGCCGTGTTCCTTGGCACGGTTCCGACCTTGTGATGTGGAGCGTGGGGGCCGGAGTGTGGAGACGTGTGAGGACGCAGAGAGGGCGTGGAGGCGTATTGGGGGGGCGACTTGCCCGCGTGCGCTTCCTTCCCGTAGACTTGGACGATGCACAGACATGCACTACTCCTCCTCCTCCCTTGTTGCCTCGTCGCCTGTCATGTCACCGACGCGGATGGGTCGACATCGACAACCGGGACCTCGACAACTACCTCGTCAAGCTCTGGTCCAGGCTTTCAGACCACGGTCACCGTGACGGGAGCGTCAGGGGCGGGCACCGGGACGACGACGACAACAACGGGCGCGACGACGACGGGCGACGCAACCGACGCGACGACCGGGGACTCGACGACGACCGGTGACTCGACGACGACCGGTGACTCGACGACGAACTCGACGACGACCGGTGACATCCAGAACGATCGGGGCTGCACCTGTCACGACAGCTACCTCGATCTGCACGAGTGCGCCGCAGGGTGCGTCTTCCCCGGTGACGTCGAGCGTTGCCTCGCCAAGCCGGATGAGTCGAACCTCACGTGCGGCCTCAGCACACTGCCGTCATACCTGGACGTGTACTTCGGGAGTGGGTGCGCCGATGACGACGACGTGTGTGGGTGCTGGCAGGGATGGGCCGATCTACCCCCTCCGTTGGCTTGTCCGTAGGCAGACGTCCGCCCCCCGGTCGTCCTAGGCGTCGGGGGGCTTTCTCTTGGTTCTCGATGTAGGATCGTTGTGTGCGACCGGAACACCACCCCACCGCCCGGAGACTTGACGCCGCCCGGACAGCGAAGGGCTTGACGATGCGCGGTCTCTCGAAGCTCACCGGGTTCAGCTACCGCAGAATCGGGCGTTGGTGCTCGGGGAAGGTGCCTGTGCCCATGGACGCGGGTCCGGCCCTCAGCCGCGCACTGGGGATCGACCTGGGGCGACTCGCCGGCGCGAGGCTGGAGAGTGAGGTCGCGCCAGTGCCCGAGCGAACGACCGCAGAGCTGGCTCAGACGCTGAGGGCGTACCGTGAGCGTCAGAGGCTCCCGCAGTGGGCGATCGCGGCGGTGGTGGATTGCTCCCCGCAGAAGCTGAGCAAGCTGGAGGAGAGGGGGGAGGGTCGCTCTCTCCCCCTCCATTTTGCGCCCATCCTCGCTCTTCTCTTTCAGTGCTCATTCGAGGAACTGTGGGCCGAGCTGGAAGACGAGGACGAGGGCGAGCTAGACGGCTAGACGGTCGCGTCGATCGTCACGCTGGAGAGCGACGCCAGCACATCGAGGTACGTCGGGGCACCCATACCGTCATACCCGTCATGCCGGAGACGGGCCGTCAGTGCGTGCCAGACCGGGCCCCATATCGAGACCCCGAGGTGCCCCACGAGGTCACTGACCACGGTGGTAGCGTCCTGCTCGGCAAGTTCGACGTCAACGAGGAGGGTTGAGCCGCCGTCGGCGAGGTTCGGCGGCACCCAGCGCGGGGGGAGCAGGCGCCCGTAGAAGTCTCGCTCCACAATGGCGGTCTCTGCCAGCGCGTCGTAGCAGAGTTGCAGTACGGACCTCCGGGCTGCGTTCGGAGCGTGCGCCTGGAGGCTTGAGAGGGCGTGGTCGTAGACCTCGACGACGTCCTTACCCTCGGCGGACCACGCTCGATAGACGGTGCAGGCCGCTCGATCGTTGCCTGGTGAAGGCGATCGCAGCGCCTCCTCGAGAGCGAGGCTAACCGTCTTGGCCCCAAGCCGCTGAAAGGTGGCGATCCGTGCCTCGATGAGTTGGCGACGAAGGTCGAGGTCAACCGGTGGCCCGCGGACGCCCCGAAACGCAGCGACGCCCGCGCGGACGGAGCGGCCGTTGAATGAGTCCATGAGTCGGACCTGTCGATCGATGGGGTGGACGTAGACCAGCCGACCGTCGGCTGAGTCGTCCAGCCTGCCCGAAGCGGCCATGGCCGCCGCAAGGGCCGAGAGCAAGACGGAGAGCCCGGTCGGCGTCAGTGGACCCGTGAGCCGAGGGCCGGAGCGAGTGAGGAAGAGCGTCAGGCTTGTCGTCATGGCCTCAGACTACCACGGGCTAGACGCCGTGACGCCGTGACGCCGTGACGCCGTGACGCCTTGACGCCGGGGGCCGGCTGGGCGCATTGTTCGGGCCATGACACAGACAATGCCCGGAAAGATGGTTGCCGTCGTCGGCCTAAAAGGGGGCTGCACAAAGACCACGATCAGCACGAACCTGGCGGTGGAGCTCGGGGCCGCCCTCGTGGACCTCGATGAGCGACAGCCGCACTCCATCATGTGGGCGGAGACCCGCAGAGCGACGATCGAGGAGCACGCCGGCCGCCGTACAAAGCAGGCAAGGCTGACGCCAGTCGAAGCATTCACGCCGGATAGGTTCGCAGGTTGCGGAGAGCCGACGCTTGTGGTCGTGGACTGCCCCCCGAGTAAGGGAATCTCCAAGATCTGGAGCCGGCTCGCAGACCTCACGGTGATACCGTCGCGGGTGTCGGCGGCCGACCTCTCCTCCCAGCTTGAGGCGTACCGAGCTTGTGAGGGGAGAGTCGTTTGGGTCCTCTCGGATGTCCGATCACCTGCCGAACACAAGCGAGCCCAGGCATACCTCAAGAAGCAGGGGATTGCCGTCGTCGCCACCATCCCCTCTCGAGTCGGCGTGATGAGAGCCTTTGAGGCGGGGATGAGCGCAACCGAGTACCTTCGACCCAGCGACGCCGCAAGCGTCGCTTTTCGCGGCCTGGCGGTGAAGGTTGCCCGGCTCCTCAAGCTGAAAGCGAGGTCCTGAGATGGGCTTTCTCGACAGAAAACACGGCGGGGAAGAAGCCCCGAAGGCCACCGGCCGCAGGCGCATGACGATCAGGATGGATGTTGCGATGCACGAACTCCTGGGCGACCACGCACACAGCGAAAAGATGCATGCGGGGCAGGTGATTGACGTGGCGTTGCGGCGATACTTCGCGGAGCTGGGGATCGAGTGTCCGGCTCAATGACCCCAACGCTGGCCGAGGTCCTGGCCAGGCCAGCGGATGGGCCCATGTTCCCGCCGGTAGGTGCGACGATCAGTTACCAGGAGAGGCGCGAGCTCGACCTTCCGCTCGACCTCGAGGTGACACTCGTCCAGGGGAATGCCGCCCGGGGCCAGAGGCTCTACCGGGCCTTTGTGGGGCCGCGCTACGTGGGGGCGGTCTCTCGTCCTGACCAACCGGTTCGACGTGCTGAGCCACAAAAGTGAACCCCCCGCAGCTCACCGTTGAGTTGCGGGGGGCTCGTGATGCAGACAGACAAGCGTCACGAACTACAAAAAATCGGCGAAGCCGCTCAATGCAGGTGTGGGAGTGTAGCAGCCATGAGGCCCTCAAGTCGATCGACGGGTAGGAGGGGCCTTAGTGCGGCTTTCAGGAGCGCGAGGTCGCTCTCCGCGGCGGCGATGTCCGAGTCCCTAGCAGTCGGAGAGCGACGGAGGGCAAGGTGGACGTATCCGTGCCAAGACGAGAACACGATCGTTGTGATCTTCGCCCTCGTCGTGGTGTCCAGGAGGGCGAGGACCACAGGGGGGACCTCGCCGCGCGGCGAGGTGGTTGGAGGGTCCAGGTTGAGATGCACCGGCGCGTCGAGGGGCAGGCCGAGGGCTCGCGCAACGCACGCCGTCACGACGTGATCGAGCAGATCGGAGTTAGCACAGCCAAGGTGCGCGAGTGAGCGCCGGGGGGCGCCGGCGGGCCACCCAACCGCGACAAGGCAGACGTTGGTGAAGCACGCCTGAATCGCCAGTTGTGGACACAGTAGGCCGCTCATAGGCTGTCCTTCGCCTTCCCCGCGGCCAGCTCCCCGAGGGTGAGCGTCTTGAGCTCGGGGCGGGTCTGCGCCAAGGCGTAGACCTGGGCGAGCGTAGCCTCCCGAGTGATGGTGTCGAAGAAAGCCGTCCTGATCGCATCGAAGAGGGCAGAGTGATACTGGGCCTTAAAGAGTGTTTCGTTCATCGTCTATCGCTTCCGCTCAAACTGGAGTTCTCGGGGGCGAGTCTTCACCCACCGACAGATCGTCAACGCCTCGTCGCGCCACACTCGTCGAGCGCTTCGCTTGACCCCCCCCAAGCTGAGGGCGAGGCCCATTTGGATCAGGCGCTGGCAGAGACCCGACCGGTGCCAAGTCCAATGGCCCACCGCGTTGATCAGGACGCTCGTCGGGAGGTGCCAGGAGAGCGGCTTGTCGATCCCAGGTTTCCAGCGGTACCCGAGCTGTTGGAAGGTGTGGTCAGTCCCGTCGCTGGGCCCGTCAAAGACCCAGAGCGAGGTCTCCTGCTGGGGGCCGCTGCCGTGCTGCTCGTCGCCCGCTCGGGCGGGATAGTGGACTCGCGACAACATGCGGATGAGATGCACGGCGGACCCGGCCAGCACCTCAACGCCGCGAGGTGTCTGGAATGCCTGCGTCGGGAGGAGGAGAGCACCCCGACCGGCCAGCCTTATGACGCTGTGAGCGGCCTCGATCGGCTGGTGCCATGGCGGGTTACCGATCACAAGGTCGAAGCGCCCCGCGATGTCCTCATGCCGGCCGGCGATGACCTTGTGATAGGTCCCCTGCCGTCGAAGGACCGGAAGCCACAGGGGCTCGGCCTCAACACCGGTGATCAGGGCTGACGGGCAAAGAGACTTTAGTGCAGCGCCAAACGCCCCATCGCCAGGGCCGATCTCCAGGATCTTCGGTCGACCGCCGAACGGGAACGCAGCGTAGAACCGCGGTAGGGCCCGCGAGAGAAGCAGGAGAGCGGCCCCGCGTGGGGTCCGAGCGTAGCCGGTCTTGCGGACGGGGAGGGACCGGAGCACAAGCGGGGGGGGGCGGAGCACGAGGTGGAGAACCTACATCACAAGGTCGCTTGCAGAGAACCCTGAGCGCGATTATTCTCAGGCCCGTGGACCACAGCGTTGTGTTAAGGGTCGCGGGAGCGACAGTCAGGGCGATCTACAAAAGTTGTGGGAAGGCTTGCGGGACGTGCCCCAATCACGGCCCCTACTTCTACGCCGCGCACGCCAATTGCGCGGCGTCGCAGTACCTCGGGCTCGCGACCAAACAACGCCGGGAGCACTTGGAGCGGATCGGCGAGCTGATCAACGAAGGGACGCCGCTTTGCGATCAGTGCGCGCCAACGTGGCTGCACATGGACCCTGTGGACGGGGGAATCTGCGAGGCGTGTAACCAGATCGTTGGGATCAAGCTGGTCTACCGGCCGCCGATGCGCCCCCCGTTGGAGCTGACGAGCGCAGAGCACCGAAGAGCGTTTGATGCTCGACAGGGTGCTCTAGCGTTCACAACAAGCGCGGCAACCGGCCGCCAACTACTGCCGCAAGGCGCAGACGGAGACGACGATGCAGACACAGACACAGACACTGATCAAGCCCTTCCTTCTCCTCTTCCTGTTGCTTCCGGGATGCGGTGACGACGGCGCGGGAGACCGAACGCTCTGGGTGACGATGGCGGAGCTTGAGAGCCCCACCCTCGCCGAGGCGGACGCTCTCTGCCAAGACGAGGGCCGGTCGGGGGGGATGGGGCAGTCGCTCGCCCTGGTTCCGTACGCCGACAGGCACAACGGTGACGGGCGCATCGTCTCCTCCCTCCAGGCCGAACTCTCGGATGGAGTTGTGGAGCTGTGGGGTGAGGGCCCTGGCGCGCCTGTCCTGACCGTCCTCGGAGACGAGCGAACGAGGGCCTGGGGTGAGAGCGAATGCACTGGCGAGATGGGGGTGGCGGGCACACCCTCGGGCGGTCCCGCATGGCTCACCGGTCAGCTTGTGGGCTGTGACCGGCGGCTACCGGTGTTCTGCCTTGAGAACGGCGTCAAGCAGGGTGAGACAGGACTGGTCTTGCAAAAGCCGCTAGGGTAGTGAACCATACCGTGGATGCAGACAAACCATAGAATGAACGCCCGGAGCGCCACGGTCAGATTAACGGGGTCGAGCGGGGGTGCCGTCGTCTTGAGACTTCACGATCTTGAGGAGGTTGGCATCGCCCCGCACGCCCCCACGGGCACCACGATAAGGTGCATGGAGGACCTGGGCGAGCTGAGCTGGAGCGAGGTCGCTCGGGTCTCGGGGGCCGACCTTAGGACAGTCAAGACTGCGATCGAGGAGAAGGCGCCGGAAGGGGGCACGGGAGTCTTGCGCTTCACCGCAACCTCTAGCGCGCTGGAGGTGCGCTTGCGATGTGGGCTCGACAGGGTATGGATCGTCGAGGGCGCCTTCTGCCGAGTGGACGTGAGTGAGGCTGATCGAGCCCCCTTGGCCCCAGAGCGACTCTGGGTTGAGACAGGAGGTGAGACGGTCGTGTTGGAGCGTGGCGACCTGATGACTTGCTACGAGCTTGATGATCCGGTCTTGATCGCGGCAGGGCCGTCCGTCCGCCCATGGACGCAAGAAGAAGCTGATACGGCCACAGCGGCGGAGGCCGAGCCGGGCGCCGCCTGGTGGGGATCGTGAGGCCTCTGGCTGCGTGACCTGATGGCCATCACGTGGCGGGGGAGGCGTACTCCAAGGTGAAGGGCCCGGCCGGGCCCTTCACGTGCAAGGTGAAGCCGGTGAGGAGCCCGTGGATCCATCGAGGATGGAGCGCGATGAGCGCGGCGGGTTCGCCCGCCGCGGTCGTCAGTGGGTGGCTGGGGCGGAGTGCGCGGAAGGTGTCAGGAAGGGTTGAACCCTCAGGGGGAAGCGTTGGAACGGTCACGCAGGGCATGTCCGGCCCACACAGAGAACGGCTCACGCATGGACAGAGCGGCGCGAAACGCGGATTGTAAAGCTAGGGATCGAAGTACCCGTGGCCGGCGACTTAGATCATTGTGAGCCGCTGGACAGTGCCTGAGCATCGACGCGACCACGCGGAGGAGAAGCGAATCCGCGATGACGGCGGGGAGGTCGACGACTTCACGGTTTGGCTTCTGTGGGTGACGCGGCGTGAGCGAGAGGCCCGGCGGTCTCAGGTCAGATCGTGCCGGCGGCGCATGTTACCCAGGCGCGGGACAGGTGCGGCGTAGAGGACGCGGCCACCACGGAGGTGGTCAACCTGGTGGATGAGCTGCAAGAGCACCGCGAGCTGCTCGGCACCCTCGTGAGGCAGACCGAAGAGGTGCTCTTGGAGCTGGGAGGCGTGGACAGCCGAGAGGACAGGCGCGGGGGCGTCGAGGTGGGGCCCCTCGCCAAGATGGACAGCCGCCAGAAGGTTCTCAACAGCCAAGCGTGCATCATCCAGCGAGGTCACTTTGAGGGCGGCGCTGAGGGCCTCGCCGTTGAGCTCTCGCACCAAGCCGCCTTCGATCCGCTCGCCATCGCTTGATCGAGATGACCACAACAGCGAGCCAACGAGCAAAGTCGCGCCTACGCCAACGACGGAGAGGAGGCCGAGCTGTGTTCGGGTCATGCCAAACCCTACCAGGCAGGGGGGTGTGGGCGGAGGTCGGCCACAGGACCGCCATCGGTGCGGTAACCTTGCCCACGATGACAGACGAGCAAGATAAGCCATTCTCCCTCGAAGCTCTCACAGAGTCGGCCCTCACGCCCGCGGCCGAGCGCGCCTCGTCGACAATCGACGGGCGCACCGTCGGCGAGACGACCTGGACAGGCTCCGTCGCCGAGTACAGGCGACGCAGCGCGCTCAAGTGGGCGGCCCTTCACGACCTTGGGAGAAGCGCGGACGACACGGACGCGGACGAAGCGGGCGCGGACGAGTACCACCGACGATCCGCGCGCGAGTGGGCGGAGCTGACCGCACGCTTTGATGAAGCACGGGCCGAGATTGACCGAGGCTTCGCACGGCTTGGTGAGGAGCGGCCGGAGCTCCACGCCGAGGTGTTCCTCTTGGCGCTCGAGGCGGCGGCTCTCGGTCGGATGGACCTTGTGATGCTCGCCGTCGTCACCCCCCATGGGAACCTCCACAGCGCGGGCGTGGCCGTCTTGCGAGAGTGGAAGGCTGGCAGGGGGCGGTCGGAGACCTGGGCCGAGCTGGGGGTCGCACCCGCTCACCTCGTCGCCCTCGACCGCCTTCGCGACTTCCTGAACGGAGGCGCTCCCCTTGATGACCTGCATGGAACCTCTACCTGTGCCGACGCGCCCGCGCTGGCGATGACCTCGAGGGCCCTGTGACCCATGGGCCGCTGGAGACGTTTGGCGCGCGCGAGTGGTTCGAGAAGGCACACAAGCCCGTCGTCCGCGCAGCGATGGACCTCGCTTCAACGGGGGGGGTTGACGAGAAACGGGCGGCTGGAGAGGTGCTCCTAACCCTGCTCGAAGGCGGATGGATCCAGCCTCGACCTGACGGCTTGCGTGAGGCGCTTCTGCGGCTGGCGGGCTCGCTCGACGCGGCGGCCGTGCTGACCCGAGCGGGCGACGCAGGGTCGCCTCAGGCAGCCGCACACCTCAGCCGAAGGCTGGGGCATGAGGCCGAATCCCTACGGCTTGCGGCAGAACAGTTGTGAACCGCGCCACCACGTTGTAGACAAGTCGGATGACAAGTGACACGACCACGGCGCGGCGCATGACTCAACCTGAGTGGTTTGAGTGGGCTCTCAGGCAATTCCCGTACTTTCGGGAGAGGATGGATGCGGGAGAGTTCTGGATCAACAACGACGACCCGGACTTGGCCGAGACGTTGAAGGGCATCGACCGGTGGGCGGTGAGGAATTGCTCGGCGACGATGGCCGCGTGCGCGGCGTTTGTGTGCGGCTTCTACAACGGCGCCAAGAGGGGCAGCGAGTCCCGACATCGATTCGGCCAATGGTTCCAGCTCCTGGACGATGGGAACGCGCGCGCCGTCATAACGGTTCTCCAGCACCCACGCCCCCGTTGACGGGGCGACGCCGTGACGCCGTGACGCCGTGACGCCATGACGTCACGGCGTCACGGCAGGTCGTGGCCAGCGAGCGAGGGCGGCCCTTCATGGCGAGCGAGGCGCTTGCGCTCGAGCGCATCGACGGCTTCGATCAAGGCCGATGGGCAGTGGCGCTCTATCATCCGACGGTACTCGCCGGTCCTCCTGAGCACGCGGATGGCATCGAGCCACTGCTCTGAGACGCTGACGGCGTGATAGCGGGCGGCGAGCACCGCCGTCACGTCGCGTCGACGTCTCTCCAGGGACTCCCACTCCTTCCGGTCGGCTGCATCCTTGGGCCTGGGCGTTGCGGGGCCCACCTCTCGCTCAATGTCCTGGTCGAAGAGCACGCTCGCAAGCGCCGCGACAGTCCAGGCGCGACAGGCCCCCACAACGTCGATCGTTGGTGTGGGGACCGGGAGGGCCGGCCCGTGGCCGAAGAGCCAATCTGCGGACACGCCCAGCGTTTCAACAAGCCCCACAAGGCGCCCCCAAGTCTTCGGGAGCTGCCCGCTCTCGAGTTGGTGGATCATCTGCTTGGCGCCAGTGCCTTGGTACCCGAGCCGCACCCCGAGCTCCGCCTGGGTGAGGTCGGCCGCGTTGCGGGCGAGAGCGATGCGGCGGCCGAGAGCAAGGTTCTTTGCGTTGTCGTCGTCCATGAACCGGTGCATACCGTCGATCGACGGAAAAAGCAAGCGGAGGACTTGCGCGAGGTAAGCCGGGGGTATACGTTGTCGGCATGACCGACAGCGACAACAAGGACTGGATCTGCGAGGACTGCAACGACCTCACCGGCGACGAGGTTGGGCTTGCCTGGCCGTTCGTCCACGACCAGGACAACTTCTACTCGTGCTCGAACTGCGGCCGGGAGGTGGTCCTCGCCCTCGACTCGCTGGAGGAGGCGGCGCATGGCTGCTCTCCGGTTGGGGTGGACCGCCACTGGCTCGGGCACCGGGTGGTGACGCAGATGGACGAGGCGAAGACGATGGCCCAGCTCGTGGAGCGCTTCACTCGGGCGAACAGGAGACCGCCCACGGCATTTGAGGCGGAGAGAGGGATGGACATCCTCCACCAAGTCTTTGTGGCCAGCCTGAAAGGCTGAGGGGGGAAGAGCCGAGGAGGATGGACCTCCTCGGCTGACGTCCGGCGGCTAGTTCAAGCTGGAGATAGGAGAGCCCGGCGAGGAACCGCGCCCGAAGACCTTTTGATGTGCGACGAGGGCCACTAGATGGCGCTTGGCCGCGTCTGGTAGGCACTCCGCAAGCTCAAGCTCGGCCGCCAGAAGCTGGTCCAGCATCGTCTGGGCTCTAGTGCATGTGCTCTGCGGCGACGGCCCGGAACTTGGCGATGTCAGCCCTCCACGTCTCGGCCACGTTGGCGGGGATCAGGTGCTGGATCGCCGGAACGACGCCCTCGGCGAGGCGAACCACCTTCGCCATGCTGGTGGACGGCGTTGGATCGAGGCTCCCCGTGAGCGTGCCCGCGACGCACGTATAACAGAGGCCGTGGACACCGTGGTGGAACCACTCCGTGGCGAGCCACTGAGCAAAGGCCCGGCCCGTCTTCCGCCTCACTTCGTCCTCCCTGGACGTGTCCTTGCTGGGGCCCGCGCCGTGAAACATGTCCGTGGGGTCTGGGACCTCGATCGAGAGATGACGTGCGATGGTCGCGATGATGGCATGGTCGTACCCGTTCATCGTCGGTGATGAGGTGCAGAGGAAGGTGTGTCGCTTGCCCTCGTCGTCGAAGCCGAGGGCGACCGCGGCGAGCCCGGCGTTGTAGCAGATGACCCGTTGTTCTCGCATGAGCTGTGTCGTCATGGTGTGGAGGGTACCCGATCACAGGCGTTCGTCCCCCTGTCGGCGGGGGAGTTGTGTTGCTTCCCAGACCTCCATCACACTGGCGTCCACGTACAACGGCCCGGTTTGTCGGTTGTGCAGGTACAACCAGCCGGCCTCTCCAAAGTGCATTGCAAGCAGCGAGACCGGGCGGATGGCATGCCCCGTACGCCATGAGCTCACGCCATCCGTGATGGTCAGCATGGACAGGGGAACAGGCCCGCGGGCAAAGAGCTGGAGCCGGATCGCAAGGCCCTCGTCGATCCAAACCTCAGGAAGGCGGAACCGGCAGGTGCAGAGTCCCCGCACAACTGCGTTCTCAATGCGCCAACCGTAGGGATGCGAAGACCAGCCCGCGACCGCGCTCGCGTAGTTGAAGTGACCCATGCCGCGAGCGATGCGACGGTGATAGATGGGCCCGTGGGTGATCTGCGAGGCGTGCTGCCCGAGGGCGGCTCGGTCGTCGTCGTCAACGGGTCCATCCGGGAGATTGGCGATGTTGAATGTATCCCGTGCGTCGTGTTGCTCGCCGGTGACCTGGTCCCTTGTGATGACGCTTCGGGCGCGGCGAAGGTCCTGGTGGCTCAGTTGGGGCAATCGCGTGCGGCAGGGGATGAGCGTGCTAGTCGGGCGTGACGGTGCAGACAACATCACCCTCCAGCCGTAGGCCCAGGGCAGTCGCGAAGAGGTCGCCGGTGTAGTCGACGTCGAGGCGCTGATCTTCGATATGGAGACCCACCTGACCGGTGTGAGCGCCGCCGTAGTCATCGGGGCCAGCAATCCACCAACGCGATCGGGCCAAGCTCAGGTAGGCATCGGCCTCGTCGTCGCCCGAGACGCTGAGCACCGAGTCCCGGAGCTCCAGTTGCCCCGGCGAGAGTTTGTAGACGGTGATCGCCTGCCCCGCGTACTGGATCACCATCGTGAAGTCGCCGCAGGTGGGCGACCAGATGTTGACGGTGATCGGGACCCCGGAACAGTCGCCCGAGTAGTGGCCGGACCAGTCTTCGCAGACTTCCGGGGGCTGGTCACAGGCGCCGAGGAGGCTGAGAAGCAGAGCGGAAATGACAGCGATGGGGCGCATCCCGCGAGTCTAGCGTCGAACCTCGAGGAAGGAAAAGCAAGCGGAGGGCTTGACGTGGTCAAGCGGAAGGTATACTCTCGGGGCATGGACAGACAGAATCTCACGATCACGGTCGCGGTCGACGCATCAACTGGCGCCAGGCGCATGGAGAGCGACAACGGCCTCTTCCACCTATCGACCTGGTGCCCAAGCCAGAAGATGATCCGCTTCCTCACGGCGGTCGAGGCGGCCTTCGGTGGCCAGCTCGTCCACGATGGGAGCTGCTTTTACCCTGATTTCGACACTGACTTGGTGGGGGCAACCGGTGACCACGCGGAGCATGCAAAAGCGGCGAGGCGTGACAACGTCTTGGGAGACGACGAGCTGGCAGAGATTCTCTTCGCGATCGAGTCGGTTGGCGACCTCGGCGACAAGGCCACCAAGTGGGCTCTCGCCGAAGGGCACACGCTTCTCCACGTCGCCAACGATCCGACCTCGGACGACGACTACCTAAACGACATCGTCTGGTTCAACGCCCCGGCGGCGAGGCCGAGCGCAGAGGCGATGCGCTTGGCGGCTTCGGAGCGGCTTGCGGTGCCCGTCTCAAAAGAGCCCACGCGGTCGGAGAAGCGGGCCTCGATAGAGAGCCGAGCCCAGGCCGCCAAGGCCCTGCTATTCGATGCGAAACAGGAGGCGAGGGCGTTCGGGGTCGAGGAAATCACCACCGCGATCGAGGGGGCGATCGACGACATCGAGGTTGCGATCCGGGCCCTCGACGCGGAGGCCGAGATAGTCCGCGATACCGAAGCCGGCTAGCCAATCGAACAACCGCAGGGACAACAAACCCATGAAGATCATCAAAGTCAGTGACTCAAACCCCGTGACGCGCGGAGAACTCGCCCACGTCATGCGCCTCCTTGCCGGCTGCTTCCGAGAGGGGGGCGACGCTCGCGACGTTGCGCGCGAGATCGAGGATCTAGCGGGCGACGTCGCGAGCGGGGACACACTCGTCGAGACCCTCGTCGCGGAGTAGTGCTCGCAGGCAGACGCCACATCGGCCGTCGCTCAGTTTGGGCGGCGGCCGCTCTGTGTGCGCTCAGTGGTCGGCGATATCCTCCACGCCCCTGCGAGCGAGTGTCATCGGGCCAAGCTCCGCGGCGACCCGCTCGTGGACGCGAGCGTTGTAGGCCCTCACCGCGTCCCCGAGAACTTCTCTCTCCTCGTCCATCGGCTCATGGCCGAGATCGTCGGCGAGGTACTCCTGGATCATGTAGTGGAGGATGCACTCTTCATCCCCATCGTGTTCGCCATCGTCAGCTTCAACGATCATTGCGGCCGCGACCGTCGTCGCGTTGTCGAGGATCGAGGAGCGGAGCGCAGCGAGGCGTGAGCCCGAGATTCCCGGCTCTTCTTCGCGGGCCAAGCACATCACGAGGTCCATGGTCCAGTGATCGAGGTCTTCCAGCTCGTCGCACCTCGATCGGATTGTCGCGAGGAGGGCCTCGACGTCCTCGACGTCGACGTCCTCGACGTCCTCGACGTCCTCGACGTCCTCGACGTCCTCGACGTCGTCATTCTCCACCGCGAACCAACTTCCTCAGTCGCTCGAGAGCGTATGGGGCCGTGACAAATGCGCCAGTCGCCAGCGCTCCGGCTACCGCTCGCCGGGCGCCGCTGTTGGGGATCGTCGGAAGACTCAGCCGTCCTCTCACGACCTTGCGACCCACCCGAGGCGGAGTGCTCTTTTCGCCGGGGTTGGCGTCCTTCTTGGGGGGCTCTGGGGGCCACAGCCGAAGGGGATCATCCTTGTCGAAGGCGGTGGTTGGAACCACCCCCGCTGCGGCTCGGCGCACAAGGCGATCGCGGCTGAGCGCGGCGGCACTCACAAGCCCCCCAGGTAGGCCCTTCATCGTCATTAGCAGCGCTCGGCGAAGGGCTAACCAGTTGTGATGGGCGTCAACAATCGCCGCCAGGGTCGCCCATCGACCATCAAAGGGGTGCTTGCCAGACATCGAGGTGAAGGTCGCGTCACGGCCCTTGCCCCGAAGCACGATGCGGGAGCCCTTGCGGAACACGCCCTCTTGAGTCTGGCCTGGATCCTCGGCGAGCTCGTCGATCGCGAAGCGCATGATGATGGTCCCCAGGCTTTGCTCGACGCTTCGCTGTTCGACAGCAAGGTGAAGGGCGCTCGGGCTGTGCAGACCAACGGCGATCGCAACTGCGGCAGGGCTCATAGGGAAGGGCTGACCACGCCAACCCCACGCCGGTGCGGCGCCCAGGCAATAGATCCATCGAGACCGGTAGGGGACGCTGCATCCGCCCTCGAGCGCCGTGGGGACGCAGAACTTCTCGGCGATCTTGCCAAAAAACCCATCTGCGCTGTAGTCGCAGTCCGAGGTGTAGCTGTGGCAGGTGCCGAGGTCGGCCCCCGCGGGCGCCTTGAGGGTGGGGGTACATCGGCCGATGATCGTGTTGTCGCCACCGAAACAGAGTTGACGAGTCTCAGGTCGTCCGTAGTCGAGCATGAGCGAGGGGCGAAGGATGTCGCGTCGGCCGGTGCCCATCGGGTGGCTGTAGAGCACCCCGAGCGGGGTCGCTTGCCCAACGAAGTCGGCCACCGACGCCTTGAACTTCTTCTTCAGCGTCGGGTTTGGGTCCCCCTCGACCATCACGTTGGTCCACCAGCCTCCAAGCTTGTAGGAGTTGGCGATCGCCAGGTCCCGAGCCTCGCCTAGGCGACGGCGAGCGGCCTCGCTGGAGCGAGCGGCGTCGAGAGCCAGGGCGTCGCGCACAGCGCCCAACGCCTTTGCGTAGGCCAACACAACGTTGGAGACCTGCGAGGCGGTCTTGAGCGCAGCAGAGCCCCGAAGGCTCGACAGTGTGCCCCGAAGAGCGCTCGAAACCTGGTCGATCGCTCCGGGCAGGATCGGCAGGCGCTGAGCCCACTCGAGGGCCAGGGTGTCCCGGAGGTCATCGACGCGGCTCAAGTCCCAGCCGGTGAGTTCTAGGGCGCCATCGAAGTCGATGATGTCAGCCATTTCTAGAGCCTTTCTTCTTTTCGCAACGGTGACCGATGATCAGGAGCGTCGCCCCTAGAAGTTGAAGAGCGGCCCCACCCGCGATCAGGCGATTCGCGCCAGCCAAACAGCGGACCATGGATCGGAGGGTCTTCGGCGTCATTGGACAACCTCAACGACCTTGGGGGGTGGCGGAGCCGCGACAGCCGGCGCATCGCTCTCGTCGTCACCCTCCTTCTGACTCGTCCACGTCTCGACCAGGGCCAAGGCTCGGTCCAAGAACTCGAAGGCCCCGGCGGCGGGAGCCTGAGCTTGAGACGGCGGAGTGTTCCCTTCTTTCAGCGCTCGGATCTGTTCGTGGAGGTGGCCGGTCAAGGCCCCCACCAGCTCCATGTTCGCCCGAACGAGGAGGTTGAGGGCGCCCTCGGGCTCGCGGGCGCTCTCGTCCTTGTGAGGAGCGGCCGGCCCTTGGAGCTCCGTCGGATCGGGCCCCGGTTTTGCGGCATCTGAGACGCTGGTCTCTGGCACTGCCGAGCCATGGACCACCAGGTGAGGGGGAAGGTCGGCGAGGATCCTGGAGTACATCTCCTCCGACACCTCGCTGATCGAGTGGACTTCCTGGGTGGCTCGGTTCCTAACTTCAACTCGCATCACGGCGGCACCTCCAAGGGATCGAAGAGAGAGCGTAGCAGGGGGCAGTGGCGGTCCTTTGGCGGTCCTTTGGCGGTCCTGTGCCCATGTGGCGCGGTGGGATTGGAGCCCCGATGCTCCCCAGGGGGTGTTTTGGGTTCAATCGCGAAAGTGCGCTTCGTACAAACGGTTAAGGGCTTCAAGGTCCGAGGTCAGGCAACGGACGTCGCCCGAGGTCCCGGCGGCCGAGGTTGGAAGAACCGCCACCGAGGCCAGCCGCGCCCCGTGTTGCATGAGACGATCTGGAACTCGAGGTGTGAGGCTCGACGGGCGTCGCTCCGTGTCCTCCTCGCTAACGATGGCTGGCAGGAGACCGCCCTGGCCGAGGGCGGTCCTGAGCAGGTGTGGACCTCAAGCGACGTCGGCGAGTTCTCAGACGACGGGTTGCACTGGTTCATCTACGTCTCGGCGGGTGGCGCGGCCGCATTGCAGGAGGTCACCACCGGGGCGC
>Ga0316189_10000613_pt1 | contig 35599 bp, 27 predicted proteins | sample LowCovwburrow_MG_FD_204930 | JGI IMG/M metagenome (GOLD analysis project Ga0316189, IMG submission 204930) | Coastal sediment microbial communities from Maine, United States - Lowes Cove worm burrow | ecosystem: Environmental > Aquatic > Marine > Coastal > Sediment | place: USA: Maine...
CCGCGTTCGTCGTGAGCATGGATGTGGAGCGAGAGTCGTTCTTCATGGTGCGCTTGGTGATCTTTCCTCTGATGCTGATCGTGATGCTCTCCTGGTCGGTGTTCTGGATGGATCGCTCCTCGTTGGGCGATCGGATCAACGTCTCGTTCATCGGTATCCTGACCGCCGTCGCCTACCAGATCGTGGTGAGCGAGATCTTGCCCCATATCTCCTATCTGACCTTCATGAACGGGTTCTTGAACCTGAGCTTTTTCATCATGTGCGCGACAGTTGTGATCAACCTGGTGGTTGGCGCGTACGACCGGCAGGGAAGGGCGGAGGCCGGCGATCTCGTCGATCGCCGTTGTCGATGGATCTTTCCTCTCACCTATTTTGGGCTCACGGGGCTCATGTTCGGAGCGGCGTTCGTATTCTTCTAGTGAGGCGGTCTGGCGTAAAGCGTCGGCGTGTTCGGCTCCACCACACCATTCGCTTCGGCATAGGCTTCCCACCTCCGCGCAAGCTCCTCGAGGCGCTCGGGGTACTTGGCTGCCAAATCGTTGATCTCGCCGATGCTGGGAGTCTCGATTTCGCTCCCAAAGACGCCCAGGTCGCTGTAGCCGGCGTCGTCCAGCAGAATCATCACGATGTTGGGGCGCTCCGCGGCTTTGGGGGCTGCGGCGGGTTCGGGAGTTGCGACAGTGCTGGTGGTTGCTGCGCACCCAACAGCCAGACACGACATCCACCCCACAAATAGGGAAAAGATGAAAACGCGACTCGGGTTTGTCATCGGATCCCCTTACGGGGTTATTGCCCGGGTCCTGGCTCGCTAGCCGCGTCGAACGGAAGCTCGCCGAGGTGCTTGATGAATTGCAGCGGGTCGAAGGGCAGGTCCTTCAAATTTGCCGGCGGCTTAGACAGCGCAATCGTCTCCGGTCGTGCATTGGAGATGCTGGTGTAGGCCGGCCCATGGGGAGCCTCCCTGTCGGGATACTTCTTCTTCCACAGCTCGTGGCGCGCTCGCATCCGCTTGAACGGTTCCTTCATGTGGAACCCGCCGACCACGATCGGGTTGTGCTCACGATGGTCGTTGTAGAGATCATACACGGCGGTGATGCCCGACTTGGCCTGCCCGGGATCAGCCGAAGTCCAGTGCATCTTGAACTGGTCCTTGACCGTGGCTGCCAGGTCGGGGCCCTGGTAGATGAACACGTAGTCGCGGCGCCCATGCGTGTCGCCCTCGAGCAAGAGTGCCGTCTGGTCGATGCCGTCGATGATCCGGTCGGTGGGCATGTACTTGGTGGCCCCGGCCAGCCGAGCAAAGGTCGTGAAGAGATCGACCTCATGAATCATATCGCCGGTCACCTGGCCCGGTCCGATGACTCCCGGCCAGAGTGCGGCGGCACAGACGCGTACGCCACCTTCCGTATAGTCGCCCTTGCCACCGCGGAAGATGCCCTCACCGAGGCCAGCGCCCGCTGGGGGGTTGTGCGTCATGGGCCCGTTGTCGGCCATGGCCACGATGAGCGTGTTCTCGGCAATTCCGAGCTCCTTCAAGGTGTTTCTGAGCGCTTCGATGTCGGGCTCGATCACACGCACGTAGCTCTCAGCAACCCCACCGCGCTGGAGCGTTGTCTTCTGAGGGTCAGGGATGAACGACATCCACAGTGGCCACCAGGCCAAGTAGAAGGGCTTCTTCGCTCCGGCGCTACGGCGGATGAAGTCGAGCGCTCGATTGCGCGATTCGACATCGAAGTCCTTGTAGTCCTGCACTTCTTGGGAACCGCTACGCCACTCCTTCGCCTGCTCTCCCTTCTTCCCCTCGAGGTAGAAGACATACGCTTCGTCCTGAACGAAATCGTGATCCAGCTGGTACGGGTTCTCGGCGAGGAGCTCCTCTTTCATCCCGATGATGGCGTTCGCTCCCTCTCCCACCGTGTTGTACAGGCTCGTGACCTGGTTGTAGACGGCCCAGAAGGCCTCGTCGAAACCTTGATTGTGGGGGTAGGACTGCTCGATGTCGCCCAGGTGAAGCTTCCCGTAGAAGGCGGTGGCGTAGCCGGCCTGGGAGAGCACTTCCGCCATGGTGACGTTCTCGGCCGCCAATCCCGTGTATTCAATTGGAAACCCGATCTCGTAGGTGCCCGTGCGGATCGCAAGTTGCCCTGTCAACGACGCCGCGCGGCTCGGCGTGCAGCCGGGCTCGGTGTACATGCGGGCGAACATCATGCCTTCTTCTGCCAGCGCGTTGAGGTTCGGCGTGTCGTAGCCGCGAATCTTTTGGTAGATCGGATCGCCGAAAGCCATCGGCGGCTGGTCGTCCCACATGTATTGGATGATGTTCGGCGGCTGGCCGTATTTGGCGCGGAGCTCAGCGAGCTTGGCGTCGAGCTGACCGTCCTCGACCGCCCAGACCTTTCCATTCTGTGCCTCGAGGATGTAGTACTCGGCATCGTGGACGACGCCTTTCTGTGCATCCGCCGCAGGCGTGCAGCCCGAGGCAAGGACTCCGAAAAGAAGGGCAAGCGTAAGAATACGGATCATGGACTCCTCCACGAGGCGTAGAGTTCGCCCCCATCGACTGCGAATCGCAGGAAAGCCTATCCCAGCCATATCCCTGAGCGATAGCCAGATCCTGCCAGACGGTCGCCACGTGGAGCCGATAGTCAGCGTCGAAGCGTGACCGAGGGGCGCTCTCCGAATGCGTTTTGATACTGGAGCGAGAACCGGCCCACGTGATAGAAGCCGTGCGCGAACGCGACCTCCGTGACTGTGATGCCATCGGACTCTGCGGCGAACAGAGTGCGTCGCGTAGCGTTCAGCCGTTCCTGCGCAACGAACTCCATGGGCGTAAGCCCTTCTTCGTGCAGGAACACCCGATGGAGGGTCCGGTTGCTTGTCTCCGCGGCCCGGGCGATGTCTGGCACGGCCACATGATCTCCAAGGTGGGCACCAATGTACGTCTTGGCCTGGTCGAGGAGCTGCTTTCTGTTCTTGATTCCGCCCGTCGAGCCGTCCTCCACCGGACGAAGGGTTTGCGCCAATGCCCCCGCCAGCGTGTCCTCGAAGTCGAGCCTGGCGCGCGTCGGCAGAGGCGCTCGGAGCACCTCCCCCCATAGGGCGCTCAATGTGCCGAAGAGTTTTCGTCCTGCCGGCGATGCCAGCGAGAAGACCCGGGGCTCGCCGCGTGGTATCGCGTCTTCGGGCTCCGGGCCTAGCCAATGCGCATCCATGAAATTGGCGGCGATATTGACTACAAGCGTGGAAGTGTCTCGACCGATTCGCAGGTCGACATCGTTTTCGGGCCCCGCTAGGTAGGCGTCGCCCGGTTCGACCGCTTGGTGCCTCCCCGCGATCCGGCACTCGAGCGGCTCGTTCAGCGGCACGTTCAAGGTATAGATTCCTTCGAGGGCTTGCTTTCGCACGCGTGCGTTGATCAGACTTGGCAGGAATAGGCTGATGCGCTCGAGCGGCGCGAGCTTTACCGAAGCGCGAAAACGTGTGCCCGTAGCCGAGATGTCGAGCTCGGGGCTCACAGGTAGCAGCAGTTCCGAAAACTGGTCCGGATCGTCCGCGGACACAGCGACGACGCTAACGATTTCAGGCGGCACAGGTCGAGCCTGCCAGAAGGCGTCTCCGAGGCCAACGGGCAAGGCAGGATCTGGATATCCGCGTCTCAATCGACCGACTATCATCGCGGGCCTCGGCCGAAAGGCCCAGGAATTCGTAGGGGGGAGCATGAAACCGAGAGCTCGACCCGTATGGCGTAAGTTTGTTCCTATCAAAAGAGGGCGGTCATGAACGCAGATACGAGAAAATGGTTGTCGCCGTGCCTAGCATTTCTCTTGCTGGCGCCTTTGGCCGCCGGTTGCGGCAAGAGCAAGACCATGAAGGGCGCAGAGATTGGAGCGGCCACAAACACAGGCTGCTACGGGTACTCCACCAAGGACAAGTCGTTCGAGCACACCGTTCAGCAAGCCACGGTCGAAACCAAGTGGTACGAAGAGTGGACTTCTAGCCACGGCAAGACTCTTCCCGAACCGCTCCCGCCTCCCAACCACTGGCAGCATCCGCATCTCTCGAGTCGTTATGTGTCCACGATGCACGAGAACAGCTTCGCCACCGACGTGAGTATCGAGCCAGGTCCCATACCCAACGATGCTCGCGTGGAATATTTCCACGTCCTAGAGGGGGGGACGAAGCTCTCGGGGATGTCGCCGTTCTTCACCTTCCTCGACGACAACACCGTCATCACGATTTCGTTTGGTCGGGACTCGGCGACCCTCCTCATCATCGACATTTCAGGAGATGCACGCGTTCTCGATTATGTCGCCCTTCCGGGGCGCGGGAGCAAGGCGCTCGAGCTCGCGAAGAAGTCGGCGCGCATGGCGATGTTTCGGGATACTTCCGGCGGGGCGTACTCGTACCTGGACGCCAAGGGCCGCATGTTCGTTCCGGGCGCCGACAACACCGTCGTCATGATCCCCATCCGCGACCACCGGATCATACGCGACGAGATGGTCTTGTTGGATCTCAACCGCGAAATCGAACAGGGCAGCTGGGCTGAGGATTCGATGGATCATCCTGACAATCATCTCACTGCGATCATGCCAGACGCCGAGGATAATATTTGGTTCACATCGAAGATGGGGATCGTGGGGATGATCCTGCGCGACGAAGGGAACGTCGCATGTCCGTCCGTCTACACGACATCGATCGTCCGGTTCGCGTTCGCCGAGAAGATTCGCCACTACTACCCTGAGGGGATGCCCCCCGGGGCCGAAGATCTGATCGCCAAGGTCGAACGGTACGACGAGGAGGGGACCCTCACCGAACATGTAGGCGAGCTACGTCGAGAGGCGATTGAAATCTTGGGCGACGTGATGGAGAACGAGCCGTTCGAACAGATCCAAAACTCCTTCACTGTCGGCCCGGACGGCATTTACATGGTGACCAACGTCGGTCTCTACAAGCTCCACTTCAACAAACAGACGCGGCACATCGAGCTCGACCCGGCATGGAAGCCAACGTATGCCAAGGGTGACCTCTTCTACGACAATGATCGCAAGATCAAGCCAGGTCACCTCAACAACGGCAGCGGGACGACGCCAACCCTGGTCCAAGACAGGTTCGTGGCCATCGTCGACAACGCGCCGGGACAGGTGAACTTGAACGTCTTTCGCCAGAAGGACGGCACGTTGGTAAGTAAGCTTCCCCTCTTCGAGGAGGGCGCAGGGGCAGTCGAGAACTCCGTCGTCGCCTATGCAGACCACCTGCTCGTGGGCAACACCTATGGGTACGTGGACCCGTTCACCGAGAACGACACGCCTGGTGGGATCATGCGCTTCGACTACGACGCCAAGAACGATCAATACGTGGAACGCAAGGGCTGGCCAGCCGTTGGGCACTTCGACGGCAAGACCGCGACACCCAAGCTCTCCACCGCGAATGGGCTCTTCTATGTCTATCACCGCGACATCGTGGAAGAAGGGCACAATGATTGGCAGCTCACGGCGGTCGACTTTCACACTGGCTGGCGCGTCTTCAGCATCAAGGGCGTCTTCGAGGGGGACGACTTCAACGACAACGTCTCTGGGATCGTGAAGAAGAAGACGCTCGGCAAAGACGACTACGGCAAGAAGGTCTTCAACAACATCTGGGCTACCTTTTCGTTTGGACCGCAGAACAGTATCTTCATCGGTACTTACCGCGGCTACGTGCGATTCTCGTCGGCCCCTGAGTTGAAGAGTGAGACGGCGGCAGAGACGAAGCCCGAGACCGTGCCGGCGGAAGCGCCATAGGGTTTCAGCCCCTGAAAGAGCGCTAGTCCAATTCGATGACGCGAGGCCCCTTCCAGCGATTGTGGAGGTTAAAATGGAGAGAATAGACCTGAGATTCGCTGCGTTGCTGGTTGCGCTTTGGTTGCCCACCACCTTGGCCTCGGCTCAGTGGGACGCATCGACGCAAGAGAGCACGTCCACCACTGCTACGACCGCGCCGACCCCGCCGCCGGCTTCGTCCGACCAGATGGTTTCGGCCACCCCTTACCCAGCTGTCGAAGAGCCGCAGGAGAAGAAGGGCCTCGAGGTCGGATTCACCTGGGGCCTCAGCATCGGCGTGCCGATCGTCCTGAACGTGCCTCGCGAGAACGTCCGCCCCGGTGCCAACATCAACTTCTTTGGCGGCGCCGACTTCGGTTGGTTCGTCATCGGCGGGGATGCCGGTCTCCAATGGAATCCGATCGACTTGAATGGGGTGCCTGGCGTTTCCGGCGGCGGACGACAGCCGCTGACGCGCATCTATCTCTCGCTTCCCGAGGTCCGCTTCCAGGTCCCCGACCTCAAAGTCGTCCTCCCGTACATTACGGGCTCGTTCGACATGAACTTCTGGAATTTTGCGGAGACTCAAGTGGGTTGCGGCTACTGGTACTGCAGCCAGTACTCTGTGTATCGCTTCACACCCGGGTTCACCGGCAAAGCAGGCCTCGGCTTTCACGTGAAGGGCGGCGTCTACATCGACATGGGCTTTCAGTACTCGTTGACCGGCAAGGGCAACTTCTTCGCGCAGTCCGGCTGGTGGTTGGCGCCGTACGTCGGCGTACTTATTCGCCGAAGGTAGGCTTGAGGAGGCAGCCGATGCGATTGAGCTCCGCGTGGACCCGCGACATCGCGGTAAGGGCTTGAGCATCGATGGTGCTTGTTAGGCGAATCCCCCGGAGGCTCTATCAGCCCATGGGGACTACTTTGAGAGCCCCCATCGTCACCGCGATCTGGCTCTGCTGCGCCTTCACCGCGAATCGTGCAGAGGCACAGGCGCTCTACTACAGGAGCATTCCCCTCGGCGAGCGTGCGATGGGGCTCGGCGGCGCATACACCGGCATCGCGAACGACCCCTCGGCGACGTACTACAACCCGGCAGGCATTGTAACCGGCGGACGTTTCCAGCTCATGGGCAGCTTGGCCTCACTCGTGTTCACCCGTCGGACTATCGACAACGCGTTCGACTCCGAGAACCTCGATACAGACTTCACGTCCACGGGCACGACGACGATCCCGTCCTTCATCGGCACGGTCGTGAAGCTGGGACGCAAGCGATTTGGGGACCACCAATTTGCGGTCGCGTACAGCACGTTCGAGGTCGCGCGCGAGAACTTTGGCGTGGGCTCGACGCAGATCGAGGACCCGGCCAGTCTCGACCTACGCCTGAGCAGCAGCTACAAGGCGAGGTGGTACGGGATTTCGTTCGCGGCACAGGCCGCCGAGAAGGTCGCCGTTGGGTTGAGCGGTTTCCTCGCAGACCAGAACGGGAACTACAACGAAGACATCGGACTCGCCTACGGCGGGACGTTCAACGAGAGCGGCCAACGGATAGGGGGCGACTCGGTGACTTCGAGCACGGGAATAGGGGTGTCGGCGTATCACATCGTCTTCAGAGTGGGCGTGCTCCATCGAATCAACCCGCGCTGGCAGATGGGGTACATGGTCCAGCCGCCCGGCATTCCCTTGAGCCAGAAGGGGAGCGTGTTTCGGCGCACAACGACGGCGGTGAGCGGGAGTGATTCGTATTTCTTGTTCGATCAAGGTGACCTCTCCACGAACGTGCCGATTCCGTTCGAGCTGCGAACGGGCTTCGAGTTCAAGGCAAACGCCACCACGGTTCTATCCGTGGATGCCTCGGTGACCGGCCCGGTTCGCAAGCAAACTCTCTTCGACCACCCCGAACAGATCGCGGGCGTGCCTGGCAACCTCAGTGCCTACTTCGCGAATTCGACCGAACGGCGTTGGACGCCAAACGCCGCGGTGGGCGCCGAGCACATGTTCGGCAAGGTCGTGGTGGCCGGCGGCCTGTTCACCAACATCTCCTCAGCGCCCGACGTGCCCGCTACCTCGACCGAGTACACGCCGGACCAAACCAACATGTTGGGCGCTTCATTCTCGATAGGCGTCGACACGAAAGGATATCGCCTCACGCTCGGCACGACCGGGTACTTCGGACGGGGAGACGCGCTGTCCTTCGAGCTCGATCGCGACGCGCAGGTGAGCGGCTATGAGCGAACGAAGTCAACCATCTCAGCGCTCGTCCTCTACATCGCCGGCGCCGTCTCCGTCGCAAGCAAGGGCGCGAAGGACGTTCAGCACAAATACAAGGAGAAGAAGTCCAAGAAGAACGGCGAGGAAGCGGGCGAAGACGGGGACGCGGCCGACACTGGCGCTGAGATTGACGTTGACGCTGGTCCCGGCACTGACACCGAAACGGAGCCCGAGACCGTGCCGGCGGAAGCGCCATAGGGTTTTGGCCCCTCGAAACCGCTAGGCGGACGTGGCTCACTCCTCTAGCTCCTTCAGCTCCCGAATTGCGTGGTGGTGGTTCTGATGTCGACTTTCTCGGAGACGAAAGAGGGCGTTCGAAGTTACTATGAGCGCTGCCGACGTCTTGACCCGGAGGCCCGGGCCTCTTCTCTTCTCCAAGGCGTGAAGACACTACTGGTACCCTGACTAACAACAATCGTCTGAGGTCAACGCGAGATGAAGCACTTTCTCTGTCTTACTAGCCTCCTTCTGTTCGCCGTCGCATCATCTCAAATGGCGACAGCCAAGACGCCTGATCCCCAGCCTGATCCCCAGCCTGCACACCAAGCCGGCGATGAAGCGCTCAAGCTGAATGTGATGATACATCTTCTGGATCTACTGCGGATCAACGATGCCGAGCAGACGGCTTTTGTCGACTTCGCCCTCTGGGTCAGCTGGCACGATGAGAGCCTGGCTAGCCCCGGCGCGCCCCCCCGCTTCTTCCGGACCAATCAGATCTGGGTACCGAACCTCCAGGTGACGAACTCTCTCACTCTCACGAACAGGCGAGTTGACGTCGTCGAGGTGGACGAGGCCGGCAACGCCTACTACAGGCGCCGACTCGTTGGCACCATCTCCGTCCCCCGTGACCTAACCGACTTCCCGCTCGATGAGCATCGGCTGCGAATTCCCATCGTAGCCGCTGGAATGAACCGAGAAGTGGAGATCGTGATCGACGAACGCCTGACCGGACAGTCGGAGAGCTTTTCCATCCAGGAATGGGACGTCGGTCCGGGCGACACCGAGATCTCGGAATTCGTCGCCGCAGGCGAGCGCTTCCCCGCGCTGTTCTATGAGTGGGAAGTACGCCGAAAGCTCGGATACTACATCTGGAAGGTCGTCATTCCGCTGGCCATGGTCGTAATGATGTCGTGGGTCGTGTTCTGGCTCGACCCAAAGCAGGCTGGGCCGCAGATCGGTATCGCCGCGACCTCCATCCTGACGCTCATCGCCTACCGCTTCACCCTGGGCTTCCTCGTACCACGACTATCTTATCTGACGCGTCTGGACTTCTTCATCACCGGCGCATCGATACTGGTATTCGCAGCACTGGTGGAGGCGCTGACCACAGTTAGCCTGGCCGAGGAGCGTCCGACGCTCGCCAGGCGGATCGACGTCACCTCGCGCTGGCTATTCCCCGCTGCCTTCGTAGCCGTGACCGTGGTGTCGTTCTGGTCGTGACCGAAATCAGTTGAAGCTGACTAGCCTGCGGATGAAGAGCCTTCGCCGACCACTGGAGAGCACCGGGACCGTGGGCTGGGCATGCGGGAAGCCCGGCGCGACGATCGAGAACACAACGCGCCAGTTGGTTCAGTCGTCGGTGCGACGCTTGGGTTACTCGCCTTCTCGCTGGCGATGGCGTTCAACATGGCCCACACCAAGCATAGCAGTCGAAAGGCACTCGTGCGTGAAGACGTCATAGCGATTCAAGTGGCTTACGACCGGGCGATGCTCTTGCCGCCCGAAGCCACGAAGTCCGCGCACGAGAAGTTGACCGAGTATGCGCAGATCCGTGCGTTCGATACGTTCTCCCAGCCCGATCTGTCCCTGGAGTTGATTGTCCGTCGCTCGGAAGAGATTCAGCACGATCTGTGGCAGCAAGCGGTCGCGCATCAGGAGCGCACGAACGTCCGGTTCTACATGGACGCGTTGAACAAGTTGAAGAGCGTACACGCCCAGCGAGTCACCATGGGCGCACACGACAACGTTCCTCTGTTCGTGTGGATCAGTCTCGCTTTCGTCACCGCGCTGGGCATGTTCACGATGGGCTACCAGGCGGGGCTCGCGGGGTCGCGGAGAACGATGGCGATGATTCCGCTCATCGTCGCGTTTGGTGTCGTGTTATGCCTTGCTGTAGATCTCGATCGACCCCAACAGGGCATTCTACGCGTCGATCAAGGCCCGATGCTGCGCCTCGCCGAGGCGCTGCAGAGCGAATAGCCGTTCAGACCGCTGCCTCGACGCACGGATATCGCCTCAGACTCGGCGCGACCGGGTACTTCGGAACGGGAGACGCCTCATCCTTACTCCGATGACACTTTGAGTCTGACCCGTGCTGCGGTACGCTCCTCCATCATGGCATCAATCCTTGCAGCGATGATTCTAGTTGCGGTGGCGCTCGTACCGACCCAAGGCGTCGCGCACGCCATGGAGCTCGAGTCGAGCGCCGAGCTCGATCGAGGACCTGGCCCCGACCCGGGACCTGACCCCGGCCCCGATCCTGGACCCGATCCGGGACCAGACCCGGGGCCTGATCCTGGACCGGATCCAGGTCCTGATCCGGGACCCGATCCTGGCCCCAATCCGGGCCCTGGTCGCCGGTAACGAGAATCTCACTGGGGGTGTCCGCGCCTGTTCCCGGGGACACCAACCCAGCGACCTGAATCTCGAATTTGACCATCGTTGAGCGCGCCGTTACGCATAAAACATGAGAGCTTACTCGACTTGTGTGCTGATCTCGACGCTGGCTGTGCTTGCCGCCGGTTGCTCGAAGGAGACTGAACAGGAGCCGGAGGTCGTACCGGTCGCGGCTCCGGCGGCGGTTCCGCCCGCGATGCCTACGGAGTATCGCCCGCCCCAGGGAACCGACGGTCCCCCCGCGCACGCGCAAGAAATGCTGACGCCGGAGGAGCTCATGGAGCGCATGAATCCGACCGAGGCTCCGCCCCCAGCGCCCACCGACCATCGTCTGCGCCTTGGGATCGACGGTGACCCCGGGTACGCGCAAGACGAGCTGACGCCGGAGGAGCTCGCAGCAGCGAGGGCCGCCGGCGCCCAAGTGCCACAGCCTTCATACGCTCCGCAGCCGAGCGAACCCTCACGCGCCGAGCAACCGAGCGAGGCTTCCGAGGATGTGTCCGAGGAGGAAAGCGACAACGTCTACGTGGGCGGGACGCGTGCGCCGGTCTATCGCCATCACGTCCGCGAGGAGGTTAGGGAGGACAACCCACGCGAGCCTAGCGCGGAACCTCAGCCACACGAGCCCCCACACGCGAGTCCGCCGCGCCGCGGCCCACACCGGTAGGCCGTCACGCGTGGGTTCGGGCACTTGGCGAAAACGCCAAGGGTCTCTCTTGCCCCTTGACCTGACGGCGCCTTAACGATGTGAAATCGAATGATATGACGTGACGACCCGTGAACATGGCGAAGGGACTAACGCCTGGTCTTCATTGAGGTTTCGGAGTGATTTCGGTCAGTTGTGTTGGCACGCAAAAACCGGTGTTTTTCACCTCATAACCCGAAGGTCGTCGGTTCAAATCCGGCCCCCGCAACCAACCATGACGCGCAGTTGGGAAAGTCCCTCGTGCGCGTTTGTTTTCGTTGGGGCGATTCTGGGGCCGCCTGCCCCGCGAATCGATCAAGCAAGCGGTTTCTCTGCGACGATTCTCCAGTTCAAATCTGCAATTTTGGCTCTCTCCGCAGCGGTCCAAGCTTCGCCACCTTTTTGAAGTAGATCAAGCGACTCTTCGACCCATGGAGGCAAGACGCGAATCGCCTCGAGGGCTCTAACGACTGTTCGACCCACAGTGACCAGGTCGCGCTTTTGCTCGCATAGCGGCCAGGCTGCGCCTTTCGAAGGTGCGGAAGTGAAGATTTTGAATCCCGCTCTTTCCAATGCGGCACAGACGTCGGCCGGATACATCGAGTGCGTAGCCGCCAGCGTCGGCAGGAAACTCTTGTGAAGCGTCACATGTTCTTCGTTGTTCCAATCAAAATGAGGGGTCAGCAAATACTCAGAGCAAGCGTATCGCGCTCCAGGTTTCAATACGCGGTACATTTCTCTCGCATGATCATCCAGCTCCTCCTTCTTGAAGAAGGGCCAAACGGCACCGAATGAATAGCATCCATCGAAGGTGCCCGATTCGTATTCGAGCGGCTCATGATGATTGCCAACTTTGAAGTGGAGCCGATCGCTCATCTGACATTCGGCAGCCCAGTCGATCGCGCTTTCAATCTGATTCGAATCGATGTTGTAGCCGGATACCTGGCCACCGGTCAGCGTGGCGAAGTGATACGAAATTCTTCCTCTCCCGCACCCCATATCCAATAGATGGGACTTTGCGGGGTTCTCGAGATTCAGCTCGCTCAACACAAATTGTTCGATCAACAACTGGTTCCCATACAAACCCTCCGATTCGTCCAGCTGTGGCGGGATGTAGAGCTTTTCCACGTCGAAGATCGACAACATGTTGTTCAAGACCTTGTAGTAATCCGCGACCGCTTGGGTCTCGTCCGCCGTCTCGGTCTTCTCACCAGCTTGCATTCGTTGGAAGAATTTATACGCGTCGATGCAGGCTTGCTTGTCCTCTTCGGCCAACGTTGCCAATCGTTTCAACCCGATGAACGAGGTCTTGATTCTGTACCGATTCAATCTACCCACGTGCCTTTCTTTTTGCTCGGTGCCGTGAGGGGGCGCAACGGGTCAGGCGAACAGGGATTGGCGGCAATGCGAGGAAGTTCCGATCTTGTTTGAGATTTCTCGGTGATTCCATGATGCACAGGCAACTCCGGCCCACGCTACCAACGGAGTCGGGCACTTGGCGAACTGATTTGCTCGGTGGCCTAGAACGCCCCTTTGGACCGATTCCGCTGGCCGCGGCGTTCGGCTGAGAGGAGACTGTTGTGATGCCTTCCGTCCCCGTTACGAAAACCTCCGCGCGCTTCGTGCCCGATCCGACCCTGGTGATCACGAAGCCGTTCACACCCGGAAGCGAACGCTCGGTGGACGGGCGTTCGCGCGTCGATTTGTGATGAGGTTGCCTCCCGTCCGACATTGGATTCCGTGCCTCGCCGTGATCGGTGTGCTTGCCTGCGCGGCCCATTCGAGCGAGCCGACGGTCCCGGTGGTCGACGAGGCCAGCGTTCGACCAGGCATCAATGATCCCTACTTCCTCCCAGACGGGCCAGATACGTACGCCAAGATTCTGGAAGCGGAGAGTCGCGAAATTGTTCAGCGTCGGCACGATATCGTTGCCGCGATGGGCCTTCGGCGGGGGATGGTCGTTGCGGACATAGGCGCAGGCACAGGGGTGCTCACGTCCGAGATGGCCGAGTGGGTAGGGAAGCGGGGCACGGTGTTCGCCGTGGACATTGTGCCAGAGTTTCTCGAGCGGATTCGCGCGCGGGTAAGCGCGGACGGCCTGACCAACGTCGTCGTCGTCCAAGGAGAGGAGAGGGCGACCGGACTGGAGCCACTCTCTCTCGACCTAGCGTTCATGTGCGACACCTACCATCACGTCGAATACCCCCAGGCCTACATGCATTCCCTTTTTCAAACGTTGCGGCCGGGTGCGACGCTGGTGCTGGTCGACATGAAGCGGGAGGACGGGCACTCGAGCCCCGGGGTCCTCAGACACGTCCGTGCCGACAAGGCCACTGTCATTGCAGAAGTCGAGCAAGCTGGGTTCATCTTCGAGTCCGAGATCGAGCTCTTAATAGAAAATTATTATCTGCGCTTCCGGCGCCCTTGAGATTTCAGCGCGCTGCCCCGGGGGTTGCGGGGAACCTTCAGACCTGGGTGGGGTTGTTGGGTTGTTGACATGAGGACCCTGTCGTGAGGCTAGGTGGGTTGCCTCGCGACTCGATATGCGACATCGGAGCGTTTGAGCTGTAGCCATAGCGAGGATGAGTCACGGAGGGTCATGCGTAAGTGGCGATGCATCATCTGTAATCACATCTACGACGAGGCCGAAGGGGATCCCGAGAGCGGCATTGCGCCCGGCACGAGGATGGAGGACGTGCCCGACGACTGGTGCTGTCCCGACTGTGGTGCGGAAAAGGCAGACTTCGTGCCCATCGACGAGTAGGCAGCGCTGCCACTAGATCTATCGTCGGCCGGGCGGTAGCCTCTGCTCGAGGTCCCCAGTTCCTCGACACGGAGGCTGACATGGCTGTCCACCCCATGGACGACATCCCGGTGCGGAGGCTCAAGTTCAAGCTCGACGAGGACAGCGCGGAGGAGCGACCGCACCCGGTTTGGAGCCGAAGCTGCCCCGACTTCTCGATGTTCATCAACGCGCTCGGCATTCATGTTCCGTACTTCGAGCGCTTCTTGGTGGAAGTCATGCGCAAGTATCGAGGTGGGCTTACCGATCCGAAGCTCGCAGAGGAGGTACACGCGATCATGGGTCAGGAGGCCTTTCACGCTTTCAACTTCGTCGGCTGGAACAAGGCCATGGCCCACCGGTACCCGCGGGTCGAAAAGCTCGACGAGGAGGCCCGCAAGTACTTCGAGGACGCGCTTGCCACGCGCGACAAGAAGTTTCAGATCGCGTTCACGGCGGGTTACGAGACATTCACCTTCCTCGGTGGGATGATCGTTCTCGATCGCTACGACGAATTCATGGCCGACGCCGATCCCAAGATGCGCGCGCTTTGGGTGTGGCATCAGGTGGAAGAAGTGGAGCACGGCTCCGTTGCGTTCGACTTCTATCAAGCCTTCTACGCAAAGCACGAATGGTATCGACGCTGGATGGTGCTCTATGCGTTTTGGCACATCCTTCGCGAGACGTTCAAAGGGTACGCGACCATGGTTCGTGCCGAGGGGTTCTATCGAAGGCCGCTTCGTGCGCTGAGGGCGTGGAGGTTCTTTCTGTCCTTTGGGTTGGATTTGGCGCGTGCCGCTCTTCCCGTGCTGTCTCGCAAGTACCACCCTCGAAATCACCCGATCTGCAATGATCAGCAGAACCGCGTCGCGGTGGCGTGGCGGAAGCGTATCGCCGGAGGTGCGGACCCTCTGAGTCTTACCGAAGGTGATGTGGAACGGATGCTGGAGGGCGCCTAGCGCCAAAGCACGGAAGGAAGGGTTGGATGGATACGAACCTCTCGGCTCAGGGCGCTGAGCAACTACAACTCAGAGTGATCGGCCACGGCATGCTCGTGCTGCTGATAGGCCTCACTGCAGGTGTGTTCTTGACCTTCTCTGTGCTCGGTGCGGTCGCGTTGTGGCCGTTGCCGACCTGGGAGGTCTCCATTCCAGGTTCGACGCGCGGCTGGGTCAGCGCGCATGTCGGCGGCATTCTCAACGGCGTCATGATGGCCTGCCTCGCACTGCTGATGGGCAAGCTCGAGCTCACCGGCAGCCGTGCCTACTGGACCGGCTGGGGATTGGTCATCATCGGCTGGGGGAACACTCTCTTCTATTGGGCGGCCAACTTCTCCGCCAACCGAGGGCTCTCCCCCGCAGCGACGTCCCTTGGCGAAGGCGGTGTGTGGGCGACGCTTGCCTACGTCGGTGGTGTGGTCGGCATGGTGTTCGCGTTCGTCGTCGTCATCATCCTCGCACGAGCGGCATTCGAGGCCGCGCGAGCTGGCGACTGAGACGCCCGTGCGGCTGTCTATCGTTGTTTGCGCTTTCCTGTGCTTGTGGCCGCCTAACGCGTGGGCCGACGCCATCCCGGTGGAGCTGAAGCAGACTAAAGACGGGTGGCAGTTGCTGCGTGGCGGCAAGCCGTATTTCATCCGCGGCGCCGGCGGTGATGCACCGCTCGAACAACTGGCCGCGGCTGGCGCGAACTCGCTGCGTACCTGGGGTGCTGACGATCTCGATGCGCGTTTGGAGGAGGCGCATGCGCTTGGTCTGTCTGTCACCGTAGGCATCTGGCTCGGGCATGAGCGTCATGGCTTCGATTACAATGACGAAGCGCAGGTGGCAGAACAAATGGCGCGGGCCCGCCAGGCGGTGCTCCGTTACAAGGATCATCCGGCCGTTCTGATCTGGGGCATCGGCAACGAGATGGAAGGCTTCGAGTCGGGCGACAACCCGGCGATCTGGAAGGCGGTCAACGACGTCGCCGCCATGGTCAAGAGGCTCGACCCGAAGCATCCCACGATGACCGTCACTGCCGAGATCGGCGGCGCGCGGATCGAACGCGTCAACAAGGTCTCGGCGATCGACATCCATGGCATCAACTCCTATGGCGGCGCATTGACGCTGGCCGAACGCTACCGCGCCGGTGCCGGCACCAAGCCGATCATCCTCACCGAGTTCGGACCGCCCGGGACATGGGAGGTTCCGAAGAGCCCCTGGGGTGCGCCCTACGAGCTCACGAGCACCGAAAAAGCGGCATTCTACAGGCGGAGCTACGAGAAAAGCGTCCGCGGCGCTCCGGGCCTCGCCCTGGGTTCGTACGTTTTCGTCTGGGGCTACAAGGTGGAGGGCACCGCCACCTGGTATGGCATGTTCCTTCCGGACGGATCGCGGCTTGGCCAGGTTGATGTGATGACCGAGCTGTGGTCGGGGAAACCACCGACTGACCGGGCGCCCACGATCGAACCGCTGGTGGTCGATGGGGAGCCCGAGGTCAAACCGGGCGACAAGATCCGCGTGCGCGCGGTCATTGCCGATCCCGAGGGCGGCACGATTCGCGCGCGTTGGATACTGCGGCCCGAGTCGGGCGAATACATGACGGGTGGCGATTTCCGGCCCATGCCGCCCGAGGTCGAAGGTGCGGTGCTCGAAGGACGAACCGATGGTGCCTTGGTGCGCATGCCACCGGAGCCCGGACCTTACCGGCTGTATCTGTATGCCTATGATGAGGCCGGTAACGCCGGGACAGCCAATGTGCCGTTGCTGGGGAAGGGCAAAGTGCGGATGCGTATGCCGGTCCAGGTCTATCAGGACGGCTTCGAAGGGATGCCGTGGGTTCCATCGGGTTGGATGGGTTCGATCGATGCGCTGACGATGAACGGCGACCATGCGGACGACTGCCACGACGGGCCGGCGTGCATCGAGATGCGCTACACCGGTGAGTTCGGCTGGGTCGGCGTCGCGTGGCAGCATCCCCCAAATAACTGGGGAGACATGGAAGGCGGCTTTGATCTTAGCGGGGCCAAAGAGCTCGAGTTCTGGGCTCGCGGAGAATACGGCGGTGAGCGCATCAACATCGGCGTCGGCCTGCTCGGGGCAGACAAGGCTCATCCCGATTCGGCCAAGAGAACCGTCGAGGGCATCGTCCTGACCAGCGAATGGCAGCGCTACCGTATTCGGCTGAAGCGGCTCGACCTGTCGAGCATCAAGACCGGTTTCGTGATCATACTCAGTGGCAAACGGGTTCCGGTTGCGGTTTATTTGGACAGCATCCGTTTTGTTCGCTGACAGGCCGCTGCGGATGAACCAGAATGGCTGCAAGAGAGGAACGAACCATGACACCTTCGTCAGGTCGGCCGATGTCCTGGGTCCTGTTGGCTGCCGCACTCGGCCTCGCCACGACTTCGATGCTCGCAGCTCCGCTCGAGGCGGAAGGCGGCGCGACGGAGATCGTATTTGCGTCGGGCCCGGACGGCACCGGTACCGTGCAACGGCTCGTAGACGCGTTTAACGAGACCAACCGCGGAGCGATTCATGTGACGTGGCGCCAGATGGATCGGGACAACAACGCCCACCGTCGCCAGCTCGCGAAGGAGCTCGCGTCCGGTACGGGTGGGATCGACCTGATCGCGAGCGATGTCATTTGGACGGCCGAGTTCGCGAAGAAGCGTTGGGTCGAGGACCTAACCCGGCGCTTCTACGAGGCCTACGACCGCGATTCCTTCCTTGCGCCTGCCCTCGGATCTGCGACCTATCGTCTCCGGATTTGGGGAGTGCCCTGGTACACGGACGCGGGTTTGCTCTTCTACCGAAAAGACAAGCTCGCCAAGAGCGGATTCACCGCCCCGCCGGCGACATGGGAAGAGCTCGCTCGCATGGCGCGCAAGGTCATGCAGGACACCGGCACCCGCTACGGCTTCGTATTCCAGGGCGCGGAATACGAAGGTGGAGCAGCCAATGCTGCCGAGTTCATCTGGAGTGCGGGGGGAGAGTTGATGACCAGCGCGGTCACCGTCACCGGTGCAGTCTTGCCTGGGATGACCGAGACCGATTCGGTCGTGGTCGGCAGCGAAGCGGCAGCGCGAGGTCTCGACATCGCACGCAAGCTCGTGGCCGAGAAAGTCTCGCCGGCGGCGGTAGCGAGCTTTCGCGAAGGAGAGGCGCTCGACGCCTTCGTCGCCGGAGACTCGGTCTTCCTTCGGAGCTGGCCTTACGTCTACGCATCACTGCGGCAGGCCGGGTTCACACACGAGCAGTTTGGGGTCGCGCCTCTACCGGCGGCGTCCGCGGGTGGTCGCAGCGCGAGTTGTCTCGGTGGCTGGAATCTGGTGATCAACGCCAGCTCGAGCAAGTCGGAACGGGACGCGGCGTGGAAGCTCATTCGCTATCTTGCGGCCCCAGCGCAGCAGAAGCGGCAGGCTCGAGAGGCGGGGTTGCTGCCGATCCTCCGCGCGCTCTACGACGATCCGGATCTCGTCAAAGAGGTTCCCGTGATCGGTCTCGGCAAGAAGGTCCTCACCTCGCAGTTGCATGCTCGCCCGATATCGCCGTTCTACAGTGAGATGTCGGCGAAAATCGCCCGCGCTTTCAACCAAACGTTGAAGGGCGAGCTCACCGGAGCCGAGGCGGCGCGTGTCCTGGACAAAGAGCTGAGGGAGATCGTCCGGCGCAATCGGTAACTAAGGAACTGCGTGATCATGTCAGGCGCGCGGTGTCCTGGACAAATCTGTAGACCATCGGTCATTGAGCGTATTCTTTCCGGGCCTGTGTAGCGTCGCTGTGTGAGAAAACCCACAACAATCCGCGCCTTCACTGCGACGCGTCAGATTGTGGTGACGGCACGCCACGAAGAGCCTTGAATATTGGTTCAAGACAGTGATAGCTTCATCATCCCCCCCCCCTCCCCCCCAACCTTTCATCGCCACGACCGGGTCCGCCCAACGAGTGAACCGGCAACGTGGAGGAGCAGTCATCCATGACCCGTTCACCCATACTAAATTTGGCCGTCGTGTGTTCCCTTGCGGCGGCGTTTGTCTTTGCTGGATGTTCAGGTGACACGACGTCAGGCGAGACCACAGGCTCACTCAGCCTGAACCTCGAGGTCGGCAACGTCGATATCGATAAGGTTGAGTATCTGATCACGGGCGACGGAACCTCGGAGGGCGGCAGCATCGACACGAGCGCTCCCGGGTCGACCGCTTCGCTCGAGTGGTTCGGCCTCCTTCCTGGCAAATACACCGTCACCCTGTCCGCCACTGCAACGGACGGCGAGACCATGTGCGAAGGCTCGGAGGACTTCCCGGTCGTCGCCGGCACGTCGATCGACGTCATAGTGTATCTGCGCTGCAAGCTTCCCGAGACCCTCGGTGGCGTCCGCGTGAACGGCGAGTTCAATGTCTGCGCGGTCGTGGATGAGTCGGTCGTCAAGCCGCTTCAGACCTCGGTCGGCAACGACATCGACCTCGAAGCGCAAGGCGAGGACGCTGAGGGCGACGACATCACGTACCTGTGGACGGGCACCGGCGGAGACATCGACGACCCGAGTGCGAAAGCGACGACGTACACCTGTCTGGAGGAAGGCGTCCACGCGGTGACCATCCGGGTCTGGGACGAAGGCTACGAGGACGAGTGCATGGATCACTGGACCACGGTGGTGACCTGCGTGGCGGGCGAAGTCGAATGTACGGGCGACTTGGGGTGCGATGACGAAAACGATTGCACCCAAAATGTTTGCGCCGAAGGCAGGTGCTTGAATCCAGACGAAGATCCGGGTGCCAGCTGCGACCAGGATGGTGGCGCAGTCTGTGACGGCGACGGCAATTGCGTTGAATGCAACAACAACCTCGACTGCGACGAGGGCTTCGTCTGCGACGAAAGCAACGCCTGCGTGCCTGACCTCGAGTGCATCGGAGACGACGATTGCGGTCCGCTGGAGCTCTGCATCGAAAACGCGTGTATCGCAGTCGAGTGCAAGATCGACGACGATTGCGGCACCGAGGAGCTCTGCATCGTCGACGAGTGCCGGAGCGTTGGCTTTTGCGACACGGGTATCTGTGCAGAGAGTCCCGCGGCGAAAGATCTGTGCGTAGACTCGTTCATTACTTGCCTTCTGGACAACCCCGACGAGGCGGAATGCATCGCATTGTCGATTCTCCTGTGTAACGACTGCAACGAAGATAGCGACTGTGACCCGGGCGAGGTCTGCAACGACAACAACGTATGCGAGCCGACCGGCGAGATCGCGCTTCCGATGGTGGTCGACGACCACTACTTCGGTCGGTCGGGTTTCAGCAATGGCCCCGGCGGAGACCCTCTGCACACGGAGGACAATGACTGTCCTGAACGGGCCGGCGAAGAGAACGGCCTGTGCCACCGGTTCATCTGGGACGGCATGGACGGCGCGTTCACCGGCACCTTCTGGACCGATGGCGAGGGCTTCGTCGATCTGAACGGACTCCCGGTCGAGGGCGGAGCCACCGAGGTGAGCTTCTATGCCTGGGGTGCTACCGGGGGTGAGGTGATCACGTTCGGCGCGGGCATTGTTGATGCGGAGCTCGACGGAGCAGAGGCCCGCAGGCTCATCACGCTCACCACCGCGCCAACGCTGTACACGGTTTCGCTTGCGGCCTTGGCGGGATACACGGACGTGTATGGGCCGTTCATCTGGGCGGCCGACACCACCGGCAACCCGAGCGGCTTCGAGTTCTATGTCGACGACATCCAGTGGATCCAGGGTGGCGGCGGCGGCCCAGGTTGTTCGGATGCGATCGATTTCGAGGACGGCTGCGGGCCGTATGTCTTCAGCGACTTCGGTGGGGGCGTAGCGACGGTTATCGACAATCCGGATTCGAGTGGAATCAACACCACGGCCAGAGTGGCGCAGATGCAGAAGTTTGCCGGCGAAGTTTTTGGCGGCAGCACACTCGCCTTGGATAGTGCCGTGGATTGGAGCAAAGGCACCGCCTTCACGATGAAGGTATGGGCGTCACGCGAGGTCCCTGTTCTGTTCAAGCTGGAAGGTCTGAATCAGGAAAGGCCGGCCACCCAAACTGGCAGCAGTAGCTGGGAAGAGCTCTGTTACGACTTCACGGGCACCACCGGTGGCGCCCCCGCAAACGCGATCACCTTCATCTTCGATCTTGGAGTCAACGGTGATGCGGGGGGTAATCCTGACGACTGGACATTCTTCTTTGACGGGATTGTGCAGACAGACAGTTGCGGTGGCGGCGGCGGCGGTGGTGAGCTGACCGTCAACGGCGACTTCGAAACCGGCGCGCTCAACATCGACGAGGATCCCGCCAACGGTTGGACGCTGGCGATCTGTGGCCTTGCTAATAGCTGCAAGGCGACGATGGACGAGGCCAATGGGGGTGTCTGGTCGGGCAACCTGGTTCGTCAAGGTGGCATCGGAGACGCGGTCATCAAAAACGCGAACATCGGCATCGGAACGGTGACGCCGAACAGCCCGGTCACCGTGTCGGTCGATGTCAAAGGCACGACAGCCGATGGCGGCGTCGTGTTCATCGAGTTCTTCTCGGAGCTCAGCGGCGGTGGCGTCTCGAAGGCCGAGTTCGTCGGCGGTGGCGGGCTCCAAGCGACCGACACTTGGACCAAGTACACCCTGGAAACGACCACGGGCCCTGACGTCAGCGGCGGGGTCACACTTCAGCTGAAGTCCACATGTGGCGCAGCCACAACCTGCGTAGCCGACGTGTTCTTCGACAACGCCTCGGTCACCGTTCCGTAGGCATTGAGAAATCGCCTGGACGTTACTTCTGGACGAAGCGAATGCTGTCCAGGTAGATGGTGACGTCCGGGCGCCGCCCGGTGAGGGTCACCACGAAGCCTGTCTTGATGCTCGACAGGTCGAGCTTCTTCAGGCGAATGCGGTAGCGCTGCCACTCGCGCGTCAGGCGGATGTCTTCGGCAGTGGTTTTGCCCGAATCGGGGTGCGCTTTGTCCTGGCCGAGGAGACCGACAGCGACGCTGATCTTCTCGGTGCTGTATTCTCCACGGGCCCACAGTTCCAGGTATTTCGCCCCGGTGAGATCGTAGCCTCCCTCCTGGTCGCCCCAGTTGTTGGCGGGGTGCTGCCAGGCGACGCCGACCCAGGTGCCGACCTCGCCGGTGAAGTGCATCTTGATGCAGGCTTTGCCTTCATGGGGGTTGTCAGCATGGTCGCCGTCCACAGTGAGCGACTCGATCTTGCCCATCCACCCCGAGGGGGCCCAGGGCATGCCCTCGAAACCGTCTCGGTAGACGTAAAACGGCATGGGCGTGCGCATCTTGCCTTTCACCAGGAGCGGCACATTCGCCGTCGCCGCGCTGCCGGCGGCGTCATAGGCGTAGAGGAAGAGCCGATAAGGACCCGGATCCCTGGGCATGCGCACCCGTGCGCCATTGGTGCGACCCTCGAGCACCGCGCCCTTCACCTCGGGCGGCACCGGTCGGAAGTCGCCGCCCGTCGCGTACTCACCGGACTCGCGGCGCAGCACCCAACGCACACGGATCGCCGCACCTTCCGGATCGGCAATGACGGTACGGACACGCACCTCGTCACCGGAATCCACTTGCGGCTCACCCTCGACAACCAATGGCTCCACCGTGGGCGCAAGGTTCGCTGGGCGCTTGCCGGACCAGAGCTCGGTCATCACATCGACCGCCCCAAGCCGCGCGCCGTCCGCGAGGAACATACCGTACCAGGTCGGGGTGGCCTCCATCTTGAAGCCCCAGGTGAAGACGTAAGAACCGAGCGCGAGACCCGGAGCGCCCACCACGCCGCTTTCGTAGCTACGCCGATAGAACGCCGCCTTTTCCGTACTCGTCGGCTCGGCGGGCGCGCCCCAGTCGTTCTTGGGGATTTCCCACACCCCGGGCGGCCCGAACTCGGTGAGCACATAGGGCTTGGTCGCGCCGCCGGCGCGGTAGCGCTCGGCCACGGATAGCGCACCGCCGTAGGAGTTGATGCCATGGATGTCGATCGCCGGGCAGCGCTTGTGCACGCTGTCGATGCGCTCACCACCGAGCTCGGCGGTGACGGTCATGGTCGGGTGAAACGGGTCGAGCTTCTTCACCATGGCGGCGATGTCGTTGACCGCCTTCCAGATGGCCGGATTGTCGCCCGAGCCGAAGCCCTCCATCTCGTTGCCGATGCCCCAGAGGAGGACCGCCGGATGATCCTTGTAGCGCAGCACGGTCTGGCGAGCGCGCTCCAGCTGCTTGCGGACCTGGCTCTCGTCGTTGTAGTCGAACCCGTGGCGCTCGTGACCAAGCCAAATGCCTACCGTCACCGACAGGCCGAGGGCGTGCGCCGCATCGAGACGCGCATCGATGTCATCGGCCCCCCAGGTGCGCACCGAGTTCGCGCCCGCGGCCGCCAGCTGCTCCAGCGAGGCATTCCCGCCGGCGCCACGGATGAAATACGGCTCACCGCCGCGCAGCAGCTGCCAGCCCCGCTCCGTTTGGCGTAGTTCGACCGGGATAGCGTTCGCCGCGGCGCCCGAGGGCCAAAGCACCACGTAGACGGCTGACAAGACGAGCGCGTGCGCGGCTGTTTGCAGCAAATTGCTGGATGTCGCTGCCGTGTTCTGGCTCATGGCTTAGGTCCTAGTGAGTTATTCAGTGGCGCACCAGTTCGGCCTCGAGCTCCTCGAGGCTCTTGCCCTTCGTCTCCGGCAACAGGCGCATGAGAATGACGAGGCCCACAATCGCGAACAGGCCGTAGATCAGGAACGTGACACTGTTGCCGAAGTTCTGAAGCTCCCAGGGAAAGATGAGTTGCACCAAGAAGCTGACGGCGGAGTTGATGAGCCCGACGAAGGATATCGCAAGCCCACGAACCCGGTTCGGAAAGAGCTCCGAGAACAGCACCCACATCACCGGGCCCAAAGAGAATGCAAAGCTCGCTACGAAACCCAAGATCCCGGCGAGGATGATCATTGGATTCGTCTCTTCGGATGCAAAGCCGTAAGAAATCAGCAGCATGCACGCCGCAATGCCCGTCAGGCCGGCGATGAGCAGCGGGCGCCGGCCGAGACGATCGACCAGCAGAATCGCGAGCACGGTGAACACGAGGTTGACCAGGCCCACCAGCACGGCCTGCATGAACGAGGCGTCCGTGCCAATGCCGGACTGCTCGAAAATCATGGGTGCGTAAAAGAACACGGAGTTGATTCCGGTGATCTGCTGGAGGATCGCCACCGAGGTGGCGATGAGGAGCACGCGTCTCATTGCGGGCCGAAAAAGCTCGCCCAGCGCCGCACGCTCTGTGCTCTGCTCGACGCGCAGCGACGCTTTGACGGCCTGGAGGTCCCTCTCAGCCTGGGCGCTGTCGCTGACTTTTTCTAGGACGCGTCGTGCCTCCTCGTCTTTCCCGTTCATCGCCAGCCAGCGGGGGCTCTCCGGCACCGTGAACAAGGCAAGGAAATAGAAGACGGCGGGCAGCGCCTCGACACCGAGCATCCAGCGCCAGTTCCACTCATCGAAGCGAAGCGCTTGCACCCATGAAAGGTCCGACCGGCCCAGGCGAAGAATGAGGTAGTTCGTGAAGAACGCCGCGGATATGCCGATCACGATGTTCAGCTGGTTGAAGGACACCATTCGGCCACGCATCGAGGCCGGCGCAATCTCGGCGATGTACATCGGCGCAATGATCAATGCGGCGCCGACGCCAAAGCCGCCGAGCATTCGGGCGGCGACCAATGCAATGAAACTCGGGGCGACCGCGGAGGTCACGGCGGAGATCGCAAACAACACGGCAGCGACCACCAAGACGGGTCGCCGGCCCAAGCGATCACTGAGGGGCCCCGCCACCATCATGGCCAACGTCGCCGTCAGCGTCAGAGACGCGACCGCCCAACCCAGCTCTATCTTGGTGAGGTCGAACTCGGGCTCGATGAAGGTGACGACCCCGGAGATGACCGAGGCGTCGAAGCCCATCAGGAACCCGCCCAGCGCAACCGTGAGGGCGACTCGAATCACGTAGCGCATTTCAGAGGTCATGTTGATTCGTCGTACGGATGATCTCGTGGCTCGACACGTGTTAGACTCGCACGTCGGGACGTCGAGTGCGTCCGGGAGAATGAACTGTGTCTGGAGTGACGAACAAGGATTTTTCAGTGCAATCCCGGTCGAGCGCCGCCGTTGGGCTCAGGCGATCCGGATATAGGGTACCAGGATTCCCCGGGCTTCTCGGGACCGACTTCGCGGGGAAGTCGCGGCCCGACAAAGTCGAGCTCCTCCAAGCGATACTTCGCCACAAGATCCACGGGCTTTCCTTCAGCCCATACGTGACCGGGCAGTCCCCCGGAATCGAGCTCGGTGAAGAGCAGATCCGCGACCGACTGAGCATCATTGAGCCCTACACGCATTGGATTCGCACTTTTTCCTGCATCGAGGGCAATCAGCTGACTCCACGCATCGCACACGAGCAGGGCTTGACGACCATGGTTGGCGTCGGCTTGGGCGAGGATCGCGAGGCCAACGAACGCGAGCTCCGCAACGGGCTCGAAGTCGCTCGCGCCGGGCATGCGGACATCCTCGCCATCGGCAACGAGGTGATGCTTCGCGAAGACCTCACGGAGGATGAGCTCATCGACTACATCGAGCGGGCGAGGTTGGCGGCGCCCGATGTCCCCGTGGGAACGGTCGATGCCTATTTTCTCTTCGAGAACCACCCGCGCGTGGCCCAAGCTTGCGACGTGCTCTTGGTGAACTGCTACCCGTTCTGGGAAAGCTGCCCCGCGGAATACGCCTTGCTCTACATGAAGGAGATGTATCGCCGGGCGCAGGCGGTGGCCGACGGCAAGAAGGTCATCATCAGCGAGACCGGTTGGCCGACCGTCGGGTCGCCGTTCGGCGGTGCTGTGCCCTCCTACGACAACGCCCTCGAGTACTTCATCAGGACGTACCAATGGGCGCACGAAGACGGCATCGAGATCTTTTACTTCTCCTCCTTCGACGAATCCTGGAAGATCGGCGATGAGGGTGATGTGGGTGCCTACTGGGGGCTCTGGGACCAGGATGGCAATCTGAAGTATGTCTAACGCCGCATTGCGCTTCATCTTCGGAACCGCGTTGCTTCTTGCCCCGTCAATCGCGGTGGCGGAGAGGCCCGCTCACGACCCGGGCCGGAGTGAATACCGCGCTCCGAAGGCGCGGCGTGCGCTCAACGTCGACGGAGTCGCCGATGAGCCCATCTGGCAGCGAGCCCGTTGGCACGAGATCAAGCATCGCTGGCTGGGTCCCGAGTACTCTCCGGAGGATTTCCAGGGGCGCTTCAAGGTAGTTTGGACCGCGGAGCGGATCTACATCGTCGCCGAGCTCGTCGATGACGTGCTGTTCGACAGTCACCGCGACTCGTTGGTGCAGTACTGGGACGACGACTGCCTGGAGATCTTCGTCGACGAGGACTACTCCGGTGGCAATCACCAGTACAACCACAACGCGTTCGCCTACCATATGTCGCTCGACAATCGGGCCATCGACATTGGAACCGACGAGTCCCCGCATGACTACTCCCACCATGTCGAGAGTCGCTGGCGTGCCCATGGCACTAAGGTCGTCTGGGAGCTTGGAATCGACGTCTACACGGACGAATACGTCGATGGCTCCAAGAAGAACGTCCCGGTGAAGCTGTCGGCCGGCAAAGTCCTGGGGTTGATGATCGCGTGGTGTGACAACGATGGCAGCGAGATTCGCGAGAACTTCGTTGGTTCCGAGTCTGCGCCGGGTGAGCACAAGGACCGTGGCTGGATCGACGCTGGGCTGTTCGGCAAGCTCGTGCTCGTGAAGTAGGGCGTCGAGCTCCCAGAGGTGCTAGTCGGCCGGTCGATTCGCAGACGGTGATTCGCGAAGCAGCTGCTTCGGCGTCCGATCGACGTTGAACAAGCCCCAGTGCTTCTCCGCGCCGAGCGGAGCGTCGGGGTTGCCCTTCCACGGCTCGTCGAACGCCTCGAAGAAGAAGACCGTGGTGTTCGTGGCGTGCGCCCAGTCCTGGATCTCTCGGTAGTAGCGGGCTTGGTTCGCCTCGTTCGCACGTTCACCGAACTCCTCTGCGACGGTTGCCCAGCCTGCTTCGAGAATGGCGATGGGCTTGCCGGGGAGGGCAGCCCGCACGCCTTCCACATTTTCGATCGTGTACGCGAGCCCCTCGTCGATGGTCTTGCCCTCCCACTCGGGATACGTGTGTACGCCGAGGAAATCGACCGCGGCTGCCAGCTCCTCGCCGTCCTGCATCCACCATACGTAGTTCTCTGCTACGGTCACCGGCTGCTCGATGGCTGCTTTGACGCGTCGAACGTAGGAGATGATTGTTTCCACGGGCACCATGTGGTCGTTCCAACTGACGAGCGCTTCGTTGCCGACGTTGACGGCGACTACGACATCCTCGAATTCCCGCGCAAGGTCGATGCCGCGCTGGAGCTCTGCAGCGTTGTGCTCGGCGTTGGCTGCGAGCTCACTCTCGGGTATCGGCTCGTCCAGCCATGGGCAGCCCTCGTGGTTGCTGATCTCGGCTTCGAGCCAGATGCCCAACATCACCTTGATGGGGAGCCGGTGCTTTCGGATGAGCTCGATGGTGAGCGCGGAGTTCTCGCCCGAGTCGTAGAGGCGGATGAGCCGGAAGTCGTGAGCGACCAAAATTTCGAGGTCCTCGAGGATCTCGTCAGCGCTCGGGTTGATGGCGCCATGACCACGGTCGGGATACTGACCCTCTCGAAAACCGGAATACGCCACGGCCATGACCTCGCCAGCTACCAACGCGTCCGGCAGCTGCTGCCCAGACTCCGCGGGAATCGATGTCTGCGCTCGGTGCGACGCGGATGCGCACCCGGCCACTGCAATCGCGAGCGCGGTAAATCCTTCTGAAGCCTTCATGGATACACCGATGCTCGGTCCACCGCGTCCGCCGACACGGAACCGCGCCGTCGCTCGAGCTCAGCCCGGATCTCGTGAGCCTTTTCTTCGGTGATGTCGTAAGAGGCGACGATCCAAATGGCGACCAACGAGGCGATGGCCGGCACCAGGATATCGAACACGCGCATCAATAGAAGTGTCGTCTCGGTCTGGGCCCCTTCGAGCGCCACGTCGAACCCAGTTGCCTCGAGCAACAAGCCTCCCCCGGCGAGCGCAGCAGCCATTCCGAGCTTGACCACCCACCAGTAGATCGACCCGAACATCCCTTCCCGGCGCTCGTTTGTTTCGAGCTCATCGAGGTCGACCACGTCCGCGATCATCGAACCCATCAGGGTGAAGAGCCCGCCGAGGCCAAACGCCATCAAAGGAGCAGGCAAGAGGAGCAGCAGTGGATAGTCCGGGTCGTAGCAGACCCACTTCAGGAGGTAGCCGACGACGGAGACACCAGTCGCGACGAAGAACGCACGGCGTTTGCCAATTTTCGTTGCAAGCCAGGTGACGAGGACGATGACGAAGAACGTGCCGACCGCAGATAGGGTGCCCGAGTAACCCACATACTCCGCGCCCAAGACCTTATCGCCCGCGAAGACGTAGTAGATGATGACGTAGAACTGAAACGACGAGATCAGCATGAACCCATTGAATACCAAGAAGGTCGCGCCGCAGAGCTTCAGAAACGGCCGGAAGCGGAGAGTCGCCGCGAAGCCTTTGAAGAAGTCGAGCATGCTGGCAACGAGTGGGCTTCTTTCGGTCCTCCGCTTCTGTCGGTCGGCTCGCTCGGCCTCGTAGAGGTGGGCCACGGCGTCGGCGCGGTAAGGCTCCTTCAAGAAGATCGCCGGCAGGATGCCCACGGCAATCGTCAGCACGCCGATGAGGATGGCAAGCCCTGCCGCTCCCTCCACCATGTTGTCGAAAAACCCCTCGTACTGCATGAAGAGTAGAAACCAAGGTGAGACGACGTAGGCCAGCTGGCTGAAGAAGTTCTGGACCCCCATCAGCCGGGTGCGCTCGTGATAGTCGGGCGTCAGCTCGAACCCGAGTGCGACCCAGGGCGTGGCAAAGACCGTATAGGCTAGGTAGAAGACCAACGAGACAGCGAGGAAGTACCCAAAGTAGAAGCCCTCGCTTCGTCCTTCGGGCAGCTGCCAAAGCACGGCGAAGAGGACGCCTGCAGCAATGGCGCCGACGAAGATGTACGGCCGCCGCCGTCCCCACTTCGAGCGTGTGTGGTCGGAGATGTAGCCCATCAACGGGTCGGTAAAGGCATCGGTAAGCCGTGGTAGCGCCCCGAGCAGGCCCACGAGCCACGGGCTCATCCCGAGCCCGAGGTTCAACACGATCACCATGCCGCCACTTGCGGCAGCGAGGAGGTTGTTGACGAAGCCACCCAAGCCGTAAATCAGCTTGTGCGGAACCGAGACGCGATCTTCAGGCGCCGTCTCGTAGCGCTTCGCCGTCGAGTCAGTCACGGGGCACGCTCGAAGATACGGACGTAGTCGACGAGGACCTCAGCAGGGAAAGCCGTATCGTCCACCGAACCGCCCAGGGTACCCCCGACCGCGAGGTTCAAGATTACGAAGAACTCGTTGTTGAAGACCCACTCGCCGTCCAGCCCGGTGACGTTGGCGCTGCGGACGATGCTGTAGACCTCGCCGCCCACCACCACGCCGTCCTGCACCTGGCCGTCGACCGAGAATGTGATGCGACTCGGATCCCACTCCACCGCGAAGAAATGAAAATCGTCGGCGAAGGTCTCTCCGTCAGGCAGATCGAGCCAGTTCGAGATCGAGTTGCCGGCGGAGTACCCCGGCCCGTGCACGGTAGCCAACACCCGCTCCGGCTGTCGTCCCACGTTCTCCATGATGTCGATCTCACCGGAGGCCGGCCACCCTACTTCTTCGACGTTTGCACCGAGCATCCAAAAGGCAGCCCAAAGCCCTGCACCTTCCGGCAGTCTGATGCGCGCCTCGAATCGTCCGTACTCTTGTTCGAAGAGGTTCTGGGTCGTGATGCGCGCCGAGGTGATCGTACCGTCGCGCTTGCCGCACGGATCGGCTTCGCACAGCGCTGTAATCACTAGATTGCCACCCTCTTGACGGACGTTGTCAGTGGAATCCGTATAGAGCTGCCATTCATCGTTGCCCCATCCGCTGTCTTCGAAACCGTAACCCGTCTCGATGTTCCAGAGCTCAGGGGAAGGTGGCGCGCCGTCCTCGCCGTCGAACTCGTCCGAGATCGTGAGGACCCAACGCTGCGGGCTGACGGTCGTGTCGGAGGTTCCGCAACTGGTGCCGAGCGTGCCGACGACGAGGCTGATCGCGCATGTAAAAAGAGTGCGTGTCTTCATCACTAAGCTCCTCTTGCTTCTGCGGGGAATAGGGAAGGTGTTTGGAGCGCGGCTTCGAGCGTGAGCGTCGCGGCGCCCAACGCAATGCCCCATTCGTTCAGGCTGGTGGTTCTGATCTCCGTGCTGGAGATCGAAGCTGGCAACGAGAGGCCGCGAATCGTTTGGCATACCGCGTCGATTATTAGATCGCCGGCGCGCGCAATTCCACCCCCGATCACGACGGTCTTCGGATTCAGGAGGTTGAGCATGTTGGCGATGCCGACGCCAAGCTTGTTGCCTGCGTATTGAATGAGCTCGACCGACGGCGGATCGCCGCCCAAGGCTGCGTTGACGAGGTCGTCGATGCTAACGGGCGGTGGACGGTTGCTCCTCGAAGCCCGCAATTGCGCTTCGGCTCGTTCGAGCAGAGCCGGCGTGCCAATGAATGTCGCCAGGCAACCGTTGAGTCCGCACACACACAGAGGCCCGTTGGGGTCGATGGAGGTGTGACCAATTTCGCCTGCGATGCCGCTGGTCCCACGAAAGATGCGCGCGTTGATCGTGAGACCTGCGCCGATCCCGGTTGCGACCTTGATGAACGCGAGATCGCCTGCAGAGCAGCCGGCGCCCCACCAGAGCTCTGCCAACGCGCCCAGGTTCGCGTCGTTGTCGATGAAGACGGGGCGGCCAAAGCTCTCCTTTAGAAGGGTCGCGATGTTGTAGCCCTTCCACTTGGGAGCGACGAGCGGCAAGAGCTCACCGGGGTGTTCGTTGTCGACCGGGCTTGGAACCGCAACGCCAATACCGAGCACCCGGGAGAGCCCAACCCCGTCGGCCTCCAGCACGGAGCGCACGCCCAACATCATCTTCTCGAGCGCAGCTTCTGGCTCGTTTCGAACCGGGGCTGGCGCAGACCAAGATGCCCTGACTTTGCAGTGCAAGTCTGTCAGGACGCACGACACATGCGTCGCACCGAGCTCGATTCCGACGATGAAGCTCGATTGATCCTGAAACTCGAGCATGATGGGGCGGCGACCGCCGCTGGAGATCCCGGCACCGGTTTCTTCCACCAAGCCTGTTCCCAAGAGGTCGTTCACGATCGCCGACACCGTCGATCGACTCAGGCCGGAGCGCCTTGCCAGGTCGGCACGCGAAATCTCTCGCTCCCTCCAAAGAAGATTCAAAAGCAGTCGGCTGTGCTGCGCCCTCATTGCGGACGCTCCCAGAACTTGGTGGGTCGTTTGCGGAGTGTTTGCCGCTTCGTTCATCGCCCGAACGAACTACCGTGTTTGACAAGATGGTGTCAAGACACGGCGAGAAAGCACTGGATCGTGCCCATCGCGGCGAACATGGATAAGATTCTGTGATTACAAGTATTTGAGGGATGCCGTGGATGGATTTCGGCTGCACGGCTATCAGCAGGTCGATACGGTCTTGACATATTTCGTCTGAGTTGGTTTGTTCGGGCAACAAACGAACTGAGGGTGCGATGAAAGCCGGTGTTTCGATGAGAGGGCCCAATGCCCGCGACTGAAGCCTTCCCTGATGGTTTCACGTGGGGTGTCGCGACCTCCGCCTTTCAAATCGAGGGGGCGCACGATGTCGATGGCCGGGGTCCATCCATCTGGGACACGTACGCGGCGCGACCCGGATTCATCGAGGATGGCAGCAACGCCAATGTGGCCTGCGATCACTACTACCGCTACCGCGAGGATATCGCGCTGATGAAGCTCATCGGCGTGGACGCCTATCGTTTCAGTATCTCGTGGCCGCGAGTCTTCCCGAGTGGTCGCGGCGAAGTGAACGCCGACGGGCTCGATTTCTACGACCGGCTGGTGGACGCTCTTCTGGAAGCGAGGATAGAGCCGTTTGTCACGCTCTACCACTGGGATCTGCCGCAGGCGCTACAAGATGAGGGCGGCTGGACCAATCGCTCGACGGTGGATGCGTTCGTCGATCTCGCGGACGTGCTGAGTGAGCTCCTCGGTGATCGCGTGCGGAGCTGGATCACGCACAACGAACCATGGTGCGTGAGCGTGCTCGGGCATGCTCAGGGGGACCAGGCGCCCGGTCGAAAGAGCTGGCGCGAAGCATTGGTCGTCTCGCATCATTTGCTGCTCAGCCACGGTCGAGCCGTCCCCGCCATCCGGCGCAACTCACCAGGAGCGAAAGTGGGCATCACGCTCAACGCATCCAAGGTCCAGCCCGCTTCACCGAGCGAGGCGGACCGGATGTCGGCGCGACAATTCGATGGCGAGCTCAACCGATGGTTCCTCGATCCGATCTACTTCGGCCGCTACCCGTCGGATGTGATCGAGTACCACGAGCGGGAAGGGCGGCTGCCCGATGGCATGAGCTTCGTGCAACCGGGTGACCTCGGGGAAATCCAGACGCCGATCGATTTCTTGGGAGTCAACTACTATAGCCGGGCCGTTGTCCGCAGCGGCACGATTCCGGAGGCTGAAAACGAGCCGCGAACCGTTCCGCTGCCCGATCCCTCCGAGCTGACGGACATGGGCTGGGAAATCTACCCCGAAGGGCTGACGGACACGCTCGTGCGCCTGAACGCCGACTACGACCCAGGCTCGCTGATCGTCACCGAAAACGGCGCGGCCTATGCGACAGGCCCGGGGCCGGATCGGTCGGTGCAGGACACGCAGCGCTGTGATTATGTGAGACGCCACATCGAAGCATGCCTCGCAGCGATCGACGCGGGGGTCCCGCTCGACGGGTATTTCTTGTGGTCGCTCCTCGATAACTTCGAATGGGCGTTCGGTTTTTCCAAACGTTTTGGTATCGTCTGGGTCGATTTCGAAACACAGGAGCGAATCATCAAGGCCTCCGGTCACATGTACAGTCGCGTCATTCAGCACAACCGTCTTCCTGAGGACAGGGCAGCATGAGAGTCGCGGTTGCACTGCTGGTCCTGCTTTGGTCGTCAGCTGCAGCTGCTCAGCAGTACGGACAAGAAACCCGGGCGCCCGTGCCGTCGGGCGGGCCCCCGCCGACCGGCGCCCCCCCACCGCCGGGTGTACGCGCACCCGAAGGCATACCCGAACCGCCGAGCGAGACCGAGCGCTTCGATGACCCGGCAGCGCCACCTCCCGCGGTTGCACCGCCAACGTTCGTCGAGCCGGTCGATGTGGCTGCACGCCCGGCCGTGCCTCCCCCCGGCACCGGCACCGATGAAAAGCCTGCGAAGACTTCGAAGACCGCAGCTCCCAACGTGGTCCGCGTCTACAAAGACCAAAACGGCTACGTCCTGTTAGTCGACGGCAAACCCACGATGGTGTTCGGCATGAACTGGGGGTACATGCCGATCGGCGAGAACTACACCTACGATTTCTGGGGCAAGCCCGATGAGGTAATCATCGAAGCGCTGGACGACGAGATGAGGTTGCTCAAGGAGATGGGCGTCAACGTCATCCGCCAGTACCTCGGCATCCCGCCTCGATGGATCCAGTACATCTACGAAAAGTACGGCATCTATACGGTCCTCAACCACTCGGTCGGCCGCTACGGGATGACGATCGACGGCGTGTGGGTAAGCCCGATCGACTATTCGAATGAGCGCTTCCGCGAGCTCGTCAAAGAGCAGATCACCGATCTCATCGCCGAGTACAAAGACACGCCCGGCTTCATGATGTGGCTCCTCGGCAATGAGAACAACTACGGCCTGTACTGGAAGTCAAACGAGATCGAGGACCTGCCGGAGGCACAGCAGGGTGATGCGCGTGCGATCTACCTGTACTCGCTATTCGGAGAGCTCGCTGACCTCATCCATGGGCTCGATCCGAATCACCCGGTTGCCATCGCAAACGGCGACCTCGGCTTCATCGAGGTCATCAAGGAGCAGTGCCCAAACATCGACATCCTCGGCAGCAACGTGTATCGCGGTGCCTCGTCCGGTGACATCTTCGAACGTGTCCACACGGAGCTCGGCATGCCCTTCATGTACACGGAGTTCGGTGCCGACGCCTGGGACGCGAAGCGCGGCATAGAAGACCAGATCGCGCAGGCAGTCTACCTGCAGGCCCAATGGCAGGAGATCTACGAGCAGAGTTACGGCAAGGGTAGGGTGCAGAACGCCATCGGCGGCATGATCTTCCAATGGAGTGACGGCTGGTGGAAGTACAAGCAAGATATCAACCTCGACAAGCACGACACGACGGCCTCTTGGGGTAACCAGGCGTACCCGCACGACTTCGTCGAGGGCCAGAACAACATGAACGAGGAGTGGTTTGGGATAGCCTCGAAAGGGCGCTCGAACGCGCGAGGCATCTACAACGTCTACCCGCGTGCCGCCTACTACGTGTTGAAGGACGCCTTCACGCTCGATCCCTACGGGTCCGACACCGACATTCAGAACATTCGCCTTCACTTCGGCAGACTGGGTCCCAGGATGTCCGCCGACACGCAGAGCAAGCTTGCACAGCTCGAGCGCTTCCGTCCCATCCTGCGTCTCGACTTCGACACCTACAGTACCGGCGGTCGACAACTCACGGATGGCAACAGAGAGCGAAATCGTTTCGACCACACCGAGTCGTTCTACTTCGGCTTCGAGATCAAGCCTACGGCCGGCGTGAGAGCCGATATCGTGGTGAACGGGCTTGGCAACGTCGCCACGAACCCCATCAACGAGATCTTCTACGAGAACCGGGGTCTTCCATTGGTGATTCGAGACCCGGACGGCGAGGTCTTCGCGCTCACCGGGTCCAACCGCTTCCAGGTGTACAAAGCGTCCTTCGACTGGGACAGTAAATACTTCCTCCTCGAGAGCTTCTTTCGCGGCGAAGGGCACTACCACTGGGGCTACGAAGGCGACTTCTTCGGCCTCTACCCGGAGGTGCATCAGCAGTTCGACATCGACACCTACAACGCGAATGCCCCGATTGGGTTCGTGTTCTCGGGTAAAGACAAGATCGAGGGGCTCAAGGTTGCCTTTGGCCCTCAGCTCTGGTGGGGCGCGAACCCGTCGCTCCTGGTCAAATACTACCGGGTGTTCGGAGACTTCAAGTTCGGCGTCATTCACCAGGAGGACATCGCCCAGCAAGAGGCGGAGCTCGCGAGCTCCGCGATTCCCCAGCCCAGAGCGCGAAAGAGCACGCTCTTCTTCGGCTACACCGCCCGCAAGGTCATCTTCGAGCTCGGCGGCATTACAGCTCGTTCCAACTTCATCGGCGATAGCTACGACGTCGCGCGCCAGGCCAATGAACCCAGCTA
>Ga0316189_10000614_pt1 | contig 35598 bp, 30 predicted proteins | sample LowCovwburrow_MG_FD_204930 | JGI IMG/M metagenome (GOLD analysis project Ga0316189, IMG submission 204930) | Coastal sediment microbial communities from Maine, United States - Lowes Cove worm burrow | ecosystem: Environmental > Aquatic > Marine > Coastal > Sediment | place: USA: Maine...
TTGTCTGAATACTCGATGGGAAGGTTAACCATTTGGGTGAAATTTTATCCCACCTAAAATCGCTCTTTTCAGGCAATTCGAAAAGGGTTAAACCATTTTTCCTAAATCCTATTGCATAATCACGGTTCAATGTATCCGTAAATGATCGAACGGTCACATCTAAATTGATATCCTGAGCACTTAGACCAAATGCAGCTAGGAGAAGGAAATGGGAAAGGAGTTTCTTGGACATGGCAACTGAGTTAGGTTTTGATTTTGATTGAACGAAAGGGATATATCCAACTAATTACGTGAACACATGATCGCAAGAGTTTCAAAGTAGAATTGTTAACTCAATTTTACTGCCAGCTGAATTATTACCGCCGCGCACTTCTATCATACAAATATTAGATCATCTATCGTCAATAATAAATCAACTCACTTGCCAAGCACAATTCTAACTGAACCTGTCAAATAAAATTATTTACGATCAAGCTCAACGATTGACTGCTTTTCTAAAAACCGATCTGGAATAATTTCCTGAATGCTGCTTTTCAATCTTTCCAAAACTGATTCCTTGATGTAGCTGCTGTGAACTACGATGCTTACTTCTCTTACAGGTTCCGGGTTTGTAAACCTCCTTACATAAACCGACTCCAGCTCTTTGATGACAGAGAGCTCTGGAACCAGGGTATACCCTACTCCATTTTGGACCAAGTTCTTTAATGCTTCAATGGAACCACTCTGATAATCAAAGCCTATGGAAGATCCCTGTTTTGAACTCTTGCAGATAGACAATGCTTGTTCTCTGAAACAATGGCCTTCGTCCATGATCAGCACTTCACTTGGATCCAGGTCTTCTGCCAACAGAAGTTTTTCCTTAAAAAAATGGTGATTTTCTGGCAGATAAAGTAGGAATGGCTCATAAAACACTGGTATTTCTCTGATCGATGTCTCCATTAGAGGAGTGACGAGCAAACCAATGTCGATGATTCCATTCTCCAGTTGCGAAATAATCTGGTCCGTCTGTAGTTCTTGTACCTTCAGATGAACCTTCGGATTTTCCTTCATAAACACCGGAAGAAAATACGGCAGCAAATACGGAGCGAGTGTTGGAATAATACCAATGGTGAATTCTCCTTCCATGGACTCCTTCTCATGGTTTACAAATTCCTTGAGTTGTTTGGATTCACGAAGTATATGCCTGGCCCGGTTGATCACTTCCTTTCCGATATCTGTGGGTTGAAGTGGTTTCTTGTTGCGATCAAAAATTCTAACACCAATTTCCTCTTCCAACTTTTTTACCTGCATTGTTAAGTTTGGTTGAGACACAAAACAGTGCTCTGCTGCAGTCACATAATGCCTGTATTCATCAAGCGCCGCTATATACTCAAATTGCTGTAACGTCATATAATTTTTAATTATACAAGTATAAGAACTATTGATTTGACTAATATTAAATATTTACTCAGCTTTACAGAATATTGATTTGAATAAAGAAAAATACTAAGCAAAAATGGACAAGAACAATACTAACGGATGCCCTTTTCACGGCGGAGAACTGAATCACGGCGCAGGAGGAGGAACATCCAACCTCGACTGGTGGCCAAACATGTTGAAGTTGAACATCCTCCGTCAACATGCCAGCATGGCAAATCCAATGGATGACACTTTCAACTATGCGGAAGAGTTTAAGTCACTTGATCTTGCTGCTGTAAAGAAGGACCTTGTTGCTCTAATGACTGACTCACAAGACTGGTGGCCTGCTGATTATGGTCACTACGGAGGGCTTTTTATCCGAATGGCCTGGCACAGTGCAGGTACCTATCGTATTTCCGATGGTCGTGGTGGTGGTGGTACAGGAGCACAACGCTTTACACCGCTCAATAGCTGGCCTGACAATGGAAACCTTGACAAGGCTCGCTTACTACTTTGGCCTATTAAGCAGAAATATGGCAAGAAAATTTCATGGGCAGATCTCTTGATTTTGGCTGGAAATTGTGCCCTTGAATCCATGGGTTTTGAGACCTTTGGTTTCGCTGGTGGTCGTGAAGATGTGTGGCAACCATTGGAAGATATCTACTGGGGTGCTGAAACAGAATGGCTGGGAGACAAACGATACACTGGGGATCGTGAGTTAGAAAAACCGCTTGGAGCTGTTGAGATGGGTTTAATCTACGTAAACCCAGAAGGCCCAAATGGTAATCCTGATCCTGTTGCCTCTGGCAGAGACATTCGTGAGACTTTTGGCCGTATGGCAATGAACGATGAGGAAACCGTTGCCCTAGTTGCAGGGGGACACACGTTTGGTAAGGCGCATGGAGCGGCAGATCCAGGGAAATATGTAGGAAGAGAACCTGCAGGTGCATCTATAGAGGAGCAAAATACTGGATGGAAGAATTCTTTTGGTAGTGGGCATGGAGATGACACTATCACCAGTGGTATTGAAGGTGCCTGGACACCTAACCCTACGCAATGGGATAATGATTTTTTTGATGTACTGCTCGGCTATGATTGGGAATTAACAAAGAGTCCTGCTGGGGCGCATCAATGGACGCCAACAGCGGCTTCAAATGCACGAACTGTTCCTGCAGCGCATGATTCATCCAAGACTGAGGCCCTCATGATGACCACAGCAGATATGGCGCTTAAGATGGATCCAATCTATGCACCAATTTCTAAACGTTTCCATGAGAACCCTGATCAGTTTGCTGATGCCTTCGCACGAGCATGGTTCAAATTGACACATCGTGACATGGGCCCTCGAGCACTTTATCTTGGTTCGGAAGTACCGAGCGAAGAATTGATCTGGCAAGATCCAATTCCTGCGGTTACGAATGAATTGATCAACGATCAGGAGATCGCTGATCTAAAAGGTAAAATACTAGATTCAGGTCTATCAGTTTCTCAGCTTGTATCAACGGCATGGGCGTCAGCGTCAACGTTCCGTGGCTCAGACAAACGAGGTGGAGCAAACGGTGGACGTGTCAGACTTGCACCGCAAAAGGATTGGGAAGTAAACAATCCTGCTCAATTAGCTACAGTACTGAAGACCCTTGAGGGAATCAAAAATGGTTTTGGAAAAGATGTTTCCATGGCAGACCTTATTGTTCTAGGTGGATGCGCTGGTGTTGAGAAGGCTGCAAAAGATGCTGGTCAAAGTTTGACTGTGCCATTCACTCCTGGACGCGCGGATTCATCGGCGGAGCAAACGGATGAAGAATCATTCGTAGCACTAAAACCAGCTGCGGACGGATTCCGAAACTATTCGAAGAGTCAGTATAAGGCTTCAGCGGAGGAAATGCTAGTTGACAGAGCTCAGTTGTTGACATTATCAGCTCCCGAGATGACCGTATTGGTAGGTGGTCTTCGTGTACTGAATACAAACTTTGATCACTCCCAACTTGGCGTATTTACAAAACGTCCTGGAGCACTGACCAATGACTTCTTTGTAAACTTGCTTGATATGAGAACCACATGGAAGGCCACGTCAGATGCGCAGGAAGTGTTTGAAGGAAGTGATCGCACAACTAACGAAGTTAAGTGGACGGGTACTCGAGTTGATTTGATCTTCGGTTCCAACTCAGAGCTTCGAGCACTTGCTGAAGTCTACGCATGTGAAGATTCTCAGGAAAAATTCGCGCAGGACTTTGTAGCTGCTTGGGACAAAGTGATGAACCTTGATCGATTCGATCTGAAATAAGTACTATTAAGATGTTTGATTCAAAAGGTGGTTTGGAAACAGACCACTTATTTTATTGGCTAACACACCCTGAATTGCAAAGCAATTCTTCCCTCTCTTTTAAGACGGTCCGACGGTTCGGGGAAGATGTACACCATGCTTAATTACTCGAGTGTCCCATAGAATGAAAGTCTCGAACTCACCCTGAATTGCTCCGCAATTCTTCCCTCTCTTGAAAGAGAGGGTTAGACGGTTCGGAGGTAAGTGGGCTATTCTATAGAATTATTTGAAATGTTCCTGAAATGGATTCCAACGATTTTTAGAGATCCTTTCAGCTAATTAACCAGGATTGACAAGGCAACTTCAATAATCTTATACCTTCATTGCTTCATGAAGGTCCTCGGCAATTTCCCGAATGATCAGATCCAGCTTTTTGGATGAGTCTTCTATGATTTCAAAGAGAAGACGATTCTCTTTCGAATTAACATTGTGGTTCTTTATGAGGTTCATGGTCCCAAGTAGGGCAGCAATTGGCACTCGTATTTTATGAACCAAATCAAATTGATACACACCTAATTGTTCCATTGCTTTTTCCAGATTCAATGTTCTTTCTTTTACAAGTTGTGCAAGGCGAAAATTGAACAGTGAGATTTCTTTGTTCCTTTGTTCAAGTTCTTTATTCTGTCTTTCTATTATTAGATTTATTTTTTGTTTGACCCTGCTGTTGTGTAGCGAGATTGCTCCTAGAAGTCCGGAAAGTACCAAGCCGATAACCAAGGTCAATACTAAATAGCGATGCGACTGAATTTGAGCATTTTGTTCCGAAATCTGTAGGTCTTTTATTTTCTGCTCTTTAGCAAAAGCAACACTATCAATCATTGCTTTACTTTCATACTTGTATTTATACTCTTGTCGAATCACTGCATTTTGGTTCTCTTCGCTCAATATGCTATCCCTTGCTGTTATGTAGAGCTCGTACATCTCCAATGCAGATTGACTCAATCCGATAGCCTTATACACTTTGTACAGTCCCCCGGCAGATTCTTTTACACACAATATGTCACCTATTTCATTGGCAATTGTTAATGCTCGGTTAGTGAAAACAATTGCACTATCGTACTTACCTTGTTCAAAATAAATTTGTCCGATATTAGTTAATGAGTTAGAAATTCCATTCTTATCGTCAATCTCTCTTTGGATGTCAAGGCTACGCTTGTTATAGTAATAGGCACTGTCATATTTTCCCAGTTTGAAATTGATCTGAGCAATCTTATTCATAGAGTGAGCCATTCCAGCTTTTTGCCCAGTTTCTTCGTCAATTTTTAGCGTGCGGGCTAAATAATCACGGGCAGTAGCATAATCACCTTGATTTAAATAGATAGTGCCAATATTGCTAAGTGCGCTTGCGATACCGGATTGAAGGCCTAGTTCCTCAAGTATTCCCAAACCACGTGTGAAGTAGTCAGTAGCAATATCATAATCCTCTTGTATACCGTAGATTGTCCCTATGTTGAGCAAAACATATGCAATGGTCTTTTCATCATTAATTTCTTCGCTTATGGCCAAACCACGAGTATAGTAATCGATTGCGTTGGCAAGATCACCTTGGTAATCATAAATGAGACCGATGTTGTTTAATGAGGCTGCAATGCCTTTCTTATCACCAATTTCCTCCCGAATAGTGAGACTCTTTCTTAGGTAGTCACTTGAGGTTGCATACTCTCCCTTAAATAGAAATACTATTCCCATATAACCCAGCGCATTGGCCTCTTGCTTTCTTGCTCCTCTTTCCTTTGCAAAATCGTACTGTAGCTCAGCATAGAAGTAGGCACTATCTGGTTGTGTATAAAGGTATACATCATTCACAATTTTGCCCAATGCTTGCAAACGAATGGTGTCATGATTATGGGGACTCTCCCAAATGCTCTTCAAACTGTCGACATTGACTTGCCCGAAGGAAATAAGGGTAGAAAGCAGAAAAGAAGAGACCAAAAGTGTCTTCACCATGAAGCAGAAATCGTTGATGCAGTAGTTATAAAACCTAAAGATCATTCTGACTCATAGTAAAAAGCAATAGTAGCATGTCCAAATAGATCACCGTAGATGAAGTGTAGACCCTAGTAGCTCTTTAAGTGGATCGATTGATCGTGACGACACAGTATAGGTAATCTTATCATGCGGCACAGCGTTTTCAATTTGCTTGTGACTAGCGTCCATGGCATAGATTTTTTCATAATAGTCGATCAGGCCGTGTGCTGCCTGCCCGTTTCCAGTTCCGCAGTCCCATGCCAACTCATGCTGGTTTGTCAAGCTTGCTAGATAATCAAAGAGCTCGGATGGATAAGTTGGTCGATGCTGGAGATACACATCGGACTGTTTCGAGAAATTGTCTTTGAAATTGGTCACAGTCAGTAAAGAGCGAACGCTCCAATTTTAATTACAAGATTACCCTTCTTTAGTCCTTTATCGACATATTCATGAGCTTCAGGAACCTTATCTAACGGATAACTTTTATCAATTATCGCCTTCACTTTCCCCTCAATCATTAGTTGTTTTATGTGATTCAGATCTTCAATATTATCCCCAGCAAACTTCCATTTGACCTTTTTGGATCCAGTTTTGTTCGTCCACCAGGAGCGAAACATATGCGAGGTCTTAGGATTCCCCAAAACAAGTCTCCCACTTGGATTAAGTGATTCGAGGCATCGGTTATATGAAATACCGCCAACAACATCGATGATTGCATCGTACTTCGTTCCGGCCTTAGAAAAGTCCTGCTCTTTAAAATCAATGACTTCATCTGCACCTGCGAATCTTAGCATTTCCAGCTTGGCCGCACTATCAACGCAAGTCACATGCAGCCCATCCAGCTTTGCCAATTGTAATGCGTAAGTGCCTATGCTTCCTCCGGCTCCATTGATCAGGAGTTTCTGACCTTTCTTAAGCTCTGCGTTCCTCAGGAAATGAATACCATTTATTCCTCCTGTGGTGATTGTTGCCGCTTCTTCAAAACTCCATTCTGCGGGCTTAGTTACCATTGGTAAAGAAGCTTTTTGACATCTATACTCCGCGTATGTTCCGAATTTTATGCCTGTACCTCCGAACACCTGATCTCCAATTTTGAAATCAGATACCTCCTTTCCTACTTCTTCAATTTCTCCTGCAAACTCTTGCCCCAGATTTGGGCGATTTGGTTTAAGAATCCCAAAGATTAATCGAAGTGGCAACCAAAAGAGCGGATGAATGTCAAATTTCCTCAATTCGCAGTCACCTGCTGTGACCGTTGCTGCTTTAATTCGAATTAATACTTCATTCTTTTTAGGAACTGGCTTTTCTAGATCTCCAAATTTTAGCAGATCTGCTGCTCCATATTTTGACCATATTATTGCTTTCATATCATCAATCTGGTAATGCGTCACAAAAGATACCCTGAGACCTAACAAAAGATACAAAGTCGCTTTCTCTCTGATCATCCAATGTGACAACCTTCAATACGCGATCAACATCATGCATGTCCACTGACCAGCGAACAATCCCACTTAAGTTCTTTAAGGCTGCAGCTAGTATGCTGACTTCCAGGTGTGACTTTATGTCTGTTTTAAATACAAAGATTTTCATGGTGGTTATTTCTTTTTTGGTTTGTCATCGAAAGAGAACACTTCCTCCAATGGTGTCTTGAAAACACGTGCCATTCGAAACGCCAGTTCAAGCGAAGGAGAATACTTCCCTTTTTCTATAGCTACTATGGTTTGCCTTGTGACACCAACTTTTTCAGCTAACTGTTGTTGCGTCATTTCATCGTTGTGAAACCGTAGCGTCCGAATGTTATTGCTAACTCTGTGCTCGCCCATTTTAGATGCCTTTTTGATGGAAATAGACCTGTGAGAGATTATCGAAGATGTCCGATAAAACACCTGCTATAATCATTATAACAAACATGGTCTGAAGTGGCCATCCTAAGGCTATTGCCCCTAGTGCACAAAAGAATCCCATACCAAAAAAGATGAATGAATTTCTCGTAGACTTCAGCGCAATCAGTCGGTCTCGCTCGTCCTCGAAACGGGGTTGCTCCTCTTTCATGACCAGCCGATGTGTAATGCTAAAGATGATGTGAATGATGATCTTCCCAGCGATTGCGATGGGTATGCTGAGTAACATCGTTTTTCCCCAAAACTGAAGCTCCTCGTCCGCGTTCATGGCCATCAGGTCATATTCCTTTTGGACGGTCCAGTAGTAGATCCCGTAAATCAGCAATGTGCTAAGGATGTTTACAATACTCTTCTTCTCGTGATAGTACATTTTATTAACTTATTGTATAGTAGTTTTTACCTGCAGTAAAGTATTACGTACACGAAGTTAATAATGTTATACAATATGTAAAGTATTTTTTACATATCTTTAGTTTTTCTGAGCTTGAATCTCGAAACGAAGTAGACACGGACCACCCAGAATAGCAGCGTTAATATGACTAGAATCACAGGTGCTGCGAACACCAAAGTGCCTTGTATTGCTTCTGGAAACACCTGTGGTTGCCCGAGAAATAGAGAGGCAGCAGCTATGTATAGTGCGATACACATGCGCCACAAATGCCGGGCTACTCGCTGAGCTCCGTAGACACCGCCGCTTAAAATTACCTTCACATCCAAGATGAGTGCTAAAGTTACGATCACTCCGAACATGAAGTAGGCCTCAACATACACACCGTCGGCCCTTGGTCCTGTCTGGCTGACATCTACAATTAACGAGATTAGAACAACAAGGACCACGAGGATATAAATTGCTCCGATAAGCTCCAGTGGGCCACTTTTGCCGCTTTTATTCGTGGCAGCTCTTTTGGCCGTGATGACCATGTAAAACGTGATTATCCCTGCAATTGAGTTTATCCAGGAGCCCTCTTTAAACATAGCCAGATAGACTGCTCCAACCGCCATGACAATCATGGAGTAGTAGAATACATGCCCTAACCTTATGTGTAGGCGTGACCCTTTGCGTGGAAACAGGGCCGCCATACCTGAAAGTATTCCGACGGTTCCGCCGCTTATGTGAAGAACTAGAAGTATCGAATTGATCATCTTGCTTCCGCTTTACCCAATGGTGAGTTGAATCCCTTCAACTGTCTAACGTCTAATCCTGTCTTAGTGAATCCACAGGATCACTCAGAGAAGCTTTTACTGTCTGATAGCCAATTGCTATTCCAACCACAAGGAGAACTGCAATGGTTGAGCCCACATAGATCCAGGGACTGATTGTGATTCGATCAGCAAAACTCTGGAGCCAATAATCTGTTGCTAGATATGCTAATGGCCAGGATATGAGTGTTGCAATGAGTATTAATCGAATAACTTGACTTGAAAGAAGTTGGATCAAAGTACTTGTGCTGGCTCCAAGAACTTTTCGAATACCAATTTCTTTTCTCCTAATCGAAGTAGAAAAGGTAATAAGCCCAATCAAACCCATGCATGCAATCAAAATGGAAAGTGTAGCAAACAGCATCAGAACCTGACCAGTAGATGTTTCCGCTCTATACAAATTCTCATATTCGTCATCAAAAAAGAAATACTGGAAGGGTTTGCCGTTGGTGAGATTATCCCAGGAGTTCTGGATCTGAGCAACCGTTTCCATAATGTTTTTCGTATTGCTCATTTTTACTGTAAAATATCCGTCCATATTATCCGGAGCCAGTTCAAGTGAAACCGGGCCAACCTCTTTGTGCAGCGATTCAGTGTTGTAGTCTTTTACTACCCCTATTATCGTGAGTTTTCCCGACTTAAATGCAGATGTCAACTGCTTCCCGATGGGATCATCGTATCCGAACTCATTGACTGCTGACTCATTTAGAACTACTGCATTTGAATCTGACTGGAAATCTTTTGAGAAAAATCGACCCTCTAACAATTCAAATCCCATTAAGTCAAGGTATTCATAGGAAACTTGATTATTGAAGAAGAGAAATGTTGCAGGTTCATCCTTAGGACGATATGATCTAATCGCAAATGATTTCCCTGGGAGTGTCTCAGAGTTTGCTACTGCCTTTACGTTTGAATTTGCAAGGAGCTCCCTCTTGAATACATTGAGGTTTTTATTCAGCCAATCAGGCCGTTTCAGCACCATAATCTGATCCTTTTCAAACCCAAGATTTTTGGCCAACATAAATTCAATCTGAGAGTAGACAACCAGTGTCCCAACAATAATCACGATGGAAGCTGCAAACTGTACGGTTACTAACATGTTCCGTAACCAGCCAGACTTGCCGCTAGTGGTATAATTTCCCTTCAATACTTGTACAGGTTGAAACCTGGACAGCACGAAGGAAGGATAGCAACCTGCTAATATTCCAACGAATATTGCAAGACCGATCATTGATAGCCAAATTATGTTGTTTGAGATCAAGCTAAATGCCAACTCTTTTCCAATCAGGTCTGTAAACGCTGGTGTAAAAGTCAAAATCAACATGACGCTAAGAATTGTGGCTATAAATGAGATGATTATTGATTCAAGTATGAATTGATAAATCAGGTTCCGTTTTGTGGAACCAATGACTTTTCTCACACCTACTTCTTTTGCTCGTGTTGCTGAATGAGCAGTTGCGAGATTTACAAAGTTGAATATAGCGATGAAAAGAATAATAATACCAATCAGCCCATACATGTAGATGTACGTAATACTACCTGTTGGTTCTAACTCGCCAGTGGAAAGAGAATAGAGATGAATATCTTTGATAGGAGTCAGTTTAAATCCGACCGAATTACCTGCACTTTCCCAATCTTCGATCTTCAACCCTGTATAGTATTCGATTTCAGGTGCCATATGACGATAGAACAAATCTTTCGTTTTTAGCTCCAAGGCTACGGGATCGGCTCTCTCACTTAACACCGCATATACATGCAAGCTTCTCCCGATCCACCTGGTGGTGGTCGCATGATCTTTCGATGTAAGAGAACCCAACATGTCGAACTGGATATGCGAGTTGGGAGGAACATCTTCGACAACACCTGTTACTTTGTAAAAGATTGTATCCTCTTCAACTGTTAAGAGTTGGCCCAGCGGATCTTCATTTCCAAAGTATTTCTTAGCATAAGACTCTGAGAGAACCATCGAGCGAGGATCAACCAATGCTGTTTTTGGGTTGCCCTTTATCAGGTTGAAGTCAAAGACATTGAACAAAGCAGAATCAGCAAACAAGATCCTGTCTTCGCTGATCTTTTTCTCTCCCCTCCCTATCAACAGCTGACCACTTTCTAAAAGCCTCGTCGCACTGATAACCTCCGGATAATTATCAACCATTGCTCTAGCCATCGGTGCTGCGGTATTCGCCTCCTCATGTGTTTGACCATTTATAATTGACTCATTACCAATTCTGTAAATACGTTCGTGTTTTGAGTGGAAACGATCATAGCTCAACTCATTTATGATATACAGAGAGATAAATGTAAAACTTGCAATACCAATAGCAAGGCCAGATACATTTATAAGGAAGTAGCTCTTGTGTTTTGAGAGGTTCCTTATTGTTGTGAAATAGAAATTTCTGAACATACCAATATTTGAGTTTTTACTTTGAGGTATTTTCCAGGCGTACGGTTGAAAACACCGAATAACATTCCAGAAATAGTAGAATTGAGCTCTTCTAAGCCCCACCTCCTCTGCTCTTTCAATAAAGAATTCTTCCAGATCGCCGTGCAATTCTTCGTACTTCTCTGGCTTACAATACCAACTAAAAAAAGCATGCGGAATTCTCGGTATTCTATTTCTTGTTTTCATAAGAAATGGCTACTCCACCTTTAGTCCTTCAACTGGATTAGCCCTGGATACTTTTCTTACCTGAGTTGAGATTACCAGAATTAAGACAAAGACAAGAATAATTGCCGATATCGCTGCTCCTGTGAACCCGAAAGGTCTTGGTTCCGGGAACATCATGTCAATCATTGCAGTAATCATGATGTGACCCAGAGGAGCACCAAATACAACTGCAATAATAGAAAGGAGCACATACTGACTGAAAATATTCTTAGCAAGGTTTTTAACATTTGCCCCTAATGTTTTCCTTATACTAAACTCACGTATACGTCCTGAGATATTGAGTTTTACCAGCCCATACAAACCAAGACTTGCAAGCAGCACAAAAACAATTGCTATTGCTCTTGTAAACTTTTTCATTACACCAAGATCCTCATAAAAGCCAATCCAGACATCTTCCTGGTATCCGCCCTGAAATGGTGTTTCAGGAAACAACTGACTCCACTCGGTTTGAATGGACTCATATGTGTTTTGCTCAGCACCCTTCCTTACCTGCATCGTCAAGTATCGGTAATCTTCTTGCTCCGCTACCGTGAAGATGGTTGGCAGGTTCTCGTAGTAAAAATTGTTGAAATGGAAGTTCTTAGAGACACCTACAATGTCATATCGAATTGAATCTATTTTGACTTGTGCACCAATAGGTTCGGTTAGAGCCAGATTCTCAACAAACAGTTGATTCACTACAATCGACTTGCGTTCACTTTCTTTATATTCTTCGAAGAATCGACCTTCCTCCAATTCTATCCCCATCGTTTCAAAATAGGATGAGCCAACAGCAATTTCACGTACTTCATATTGCCTAGCTGGAAGGTGAACAATCGTTGTTGTGCTAGTTTTTCCCAGGTGATTTTTGGATCCAGCAAGGGAGGTAACATCTGGATTTTGCTCTACAGCTGCCTTCATCTGTTCGTACACGGAGCGATCGGGCACATTGATGTAAAGCGTTTCCTTTTGCTTGTAGCCCCAATCTCGTTTAGCCTGATAAGCACTATTTTGAGCAAACATCACCGCAAAAGTGATACCTACGCAGGCCAACATCAATTGGACAGACAAGAAGACCTTGGTTAGCGTATTCTTCGTCCCGAATTTGACAGTACCTTTAAAAATTTTGATCACATCAAACTTGGAAATGTAAAAGGCTGGATAAATCCCCGAGACGACTCCGGTAAACATCAACACCCCAATCATGAAAAGCCACATGTTTCCATCCAATAAATTAAATTCATTGGCAATATCTGCGAAGGCTGCGAACCAGGGAAGGAATACCGTGGCAGCCAAAAAGAACCCTAAAATCCCGGCAAGGAATGTAACGAACAAATTCTCTGCTAGAAACTGAACAATCACCAAGCGTTTGTTTGCTCCGATTACCTTCCTCAACCCAATTTCCTTCAGTCGTTTAGTTGATGAAACAATCGCAATATTGATGTAATTAAAACATGCCAGAGCCAAAATAAATACTGCTATAAAAGGCAAAGCGATGCGACCTTCTTGGGAACCATCGTATGAAATATCTTCCCTAATCTCTGCAGAACCCAGATGAAGATCATGAACGGTAACAAAGTTAAAGGCTGTAATTGCCCAATCTTGCTCAACTTCATTTTGCAGCTTTCTATATTTCTCCATCCCCGAGGCAATGACCTCCAGGTTTGCAACATCTTCAACCTGAATGAAGGTAGCATTTACCATACCCTTCCAATCTGTAAGATCGAAGGAAGGATTTGAAATCGACAGGTTATGGAAATTGACCAGAAAATCGAATCCTATTATGTGTGCCTTCGGAAACTCATCAGCAACTCCAGCAACTTTAAAGGTCTTGATTTCAGTATCATTGAAAATGGCCTTTATATCCTTTCCTATTGGATTCTCACTTCCAAAGTACTTAACTGATGCCTCAGCACTGAGAATAATGCTATTAAGATCAGTAAGTGAAGATGAAGAGCCCCATTTCAGTGGGAATGTAAACATCTCCAGAAAATCAGGATCAACGTATCGAATGCTCTCATGAAACACATTGTCCCCATGTTTCATCACCGCACTTCCATCGTGCACACGTGTTACCTTTTTGATGCTGCTAAAATCCTGTCTCAGCATCTCACCTAGTGGCGCTGGTGTTTTTCCGTATTGCTCCTCCGTTCCCTCTCGGTCTACGTAAAAGGTAGTCAAATACACTTCGTCCTTGTATTCATGAAAACGATCAATGCTGTAATCGAAATCCATGAAGGAGTACGCGACCATACAAACTCCAACAGCCACAGCCAAGCCAAATACATTAATGAATGAGCTTAGCGGGTTTTTTATCATACTTCTGTACGATGTTTTAAAATAGTTTCTGAACATAACAATATTTGAGTTTTGACTTTGGGGTATTTTCCATGCATAAGGCTGAAAGCACCTGATCACATTCCAGATATAGAATAAGCGAGCTTTGGCTAGTCCAACAACCTCAACTCTCTCGTAGAAGAATTCTTCCAGGTCTCCATGTATCTCCTCGTACTTTTCCTGCTTGCAGTACCATTTGAAAAAGGCATGTGGTATTCTCGGTATAGTGACTTTCCTACTCACCTAGACTATTTGCAATTTGAAAGCGAGCTCGGGAATTTGCTTCCTCATCTTCATTCTGAGATCCATCGATTCATCCAATGCAGTTTTTCCAAATGGAGTAATCGTGAACAGTCGTTTCCGTTTGCCTCCTCGTTTTGATTCTGGATCACTCAGTTTTGATTTGAGCATTCCCTTCTTCTCGAGACGGTACAGTGATTTGTGAACGGCGCTTACATTCACGGATCTTTCGGATTGCTTTGTGATCTCTTTGGTGATGGCCACTGCATAAGCGTCCTCATACAAGATGCCGACTGTCAACAAAACGAGCTCTTCAAATTCTCCAAGATAGGTTCTCCCCATGATTGATTAAATTTACTTTTGTCTGCAATATACGAGAAGGAAATGATAAAGTTTACTTTTGTCTGTAATATAGGGTGAAGCAGTCCTGTCTTGTTGTATAAAAAACTCCTCTTTTTACACGGAAATTACCGCAACAATCGAAGATTCTGAAATAAGCTCTTCTGGGGAACAAGTTCTCGTGAAAGAAGATGCTGAAATGAATCCAGCAGGACTCAGGGAACCATTAGTCACTCCAACAACAGTACATCAGCTTCGATTTCTGCCCACCCTATCGGCTGGGACTTCAGGTGGTTCCATGAACCTTTAGCTCAAGACAAATTCCTCTGCAAACTAGATGGGACAGAAGCAGATATCCTTCTTCTGAGTAGCAGATCATCTAAAATCATATCTAAAAGCTCGATTTTCTTCAATGCGGGCATACCAGCCCCTTGTAGCTCATGGCCAGCCAGGCGTAATTCTCTGTGCTTCTCTTCGCAACCTTGTCATTAGATGAAGCTGCTCTTCTGGCAGCTCGACAACCGTGGATTTTTCGATGAAGGAATATTCCCGATTCATGACCCATCTCATGGATAAGCGTCTTCTCCTGTAAATGTGTTCTGTAGACGAAAAAGTCCTCACAAAGGGTGATCCTAACTCTTCCAAACGGAATGGCCCAGGCGCTTATCCAATCGCTGCACCTCCCCTTGTTTTCCTTTGTCACATGTAGGATTACACTCCTATCAAACTTGGCCTTGATTCGATTGATCTTCCTATTTACTAATCCAATGTGCTCAGGCTGGCCCAGCCATTGTGTGAACATCTTTTCCTTTTCCCACTTTTCCTTTCTCGTAGCTTCTTTGCTTTGCCCTGCTTTGACTTCGGCATCCCAGATCACTTTCATTGCATTATGCATCTGGGCAACAGCTTCTTTGGCTATGAGGTAGCTTTCTACCATGTGCGTAGAATCAGCCTTGGTATAGTTGCCTTTTAAGATCAGCTTATCCGTCGACTGACCATGATTGACGAAAGCTCTTAAGAAGAGAATTGAAAATAAAAACGCTCGAGACATTGAGGCGAAATTATTACAATTAATGATCTACAAGTTGTAAAACGGGTTAAATAAAAAAGGGAGCCTCTCAGCCCCCTTTCTTTCTTAAATTCTGTTCTTAGTCAATATGACCGTACTTCCTGGAGTACCTTTCGAATAGCTCCTGCTGCTTATTATTAAGTGTAATTTGCTTACCACTGATAAAGGCATGAGACAGAATATTCGTCCGGAAGTCTAAAGCGTCACCTTCACTCACAAAAATCGTTGCATCCTTACCAACCTCAATGGTCCCGACACGATCATCTATCCCAAGCAATTTTGCTGTATTTGACGTGATCATTTTCAATGCTTCTTCTTTGTCAAGGCCATACGATGCAGCAGTCCCGGCAAAGAACGGAAGGTTTCTTCCGTGTCCGAGCATTCCTTGATGCTCCATGCTTACTATCAGACCTGCTTCAACCAGTTGAGCTGGCAATTTGTATGGTCCATATACATCGGCATCCGTTCTTTCTGGCATACGGTGCGTCGGAGGAATAATCACCCCAATGTTATTGTCCTTCAGAAAACCAGCAACCGTCAGTGCGCTTCCTGCGGATACAATCACAATCTTCTTAACGCCATTACCTTGTGCAAACAGTACCGACTCTACAATGCCTTTTGCTTCTCCCGCATGAATGAACAGGGTCTTTGAACCATCGTAGAGTCCCAGCATGGCTTCAAGCTTCAAATTCGCAACTTTACTTTCGTCTGCGCCATAGGCAGCTGCATCTTTAAAATGCATGCTCAAGTCCCCTACTTGTTTATCGTAATTCTTATTGGGTTCTGTTTTTACCGTGAACGTTGCAAAATCAAACCGCTGATTCATACGATTCGGCCAGTTCAAGTGCATACCCATATCAACCGTATGCGCTGCATCTTCCCAGTTCCACCCTTCCATCTCCACAACAGTCGAAGTTCCCGAAATCCTTCCTCCTGTTGGAGCTACCTCAGCGAGCAAAACACCATTAAACCTGAACGTGGCTGGATGTTCTGAATCTGTATTGTACGAAATAATTGATCGTACATTTGGATTGAGATCTCCAGTCTCATTATTGTCTCTCATAGCGCGAACGGCGCTTACTTCTGCAAGACCAACTTGAGAATTTGGCAAAATGAATCCTGGATAAACATGTTTACCATCAATCCTAACGACCGTATAACCGTCTGTATTCACATTTCCTGAAGCATCTTCTACTCGTGTGATTTTTCCCTTGTCAAAACCTACAGCCGAGTTCTGAATGACTTGACCGTTCCCAAGATGAGCTACGCCGCCCATCAATAGAATTGGGGTATCCTGAGCTTTAACAGGAACAGGAACCTGGGCAACCAGTGCAGTAACAGCGATTGCATTTAGAATAAGTGTATATATTATCTTTTTCATGATTCCTATCTGTTAACGTTTACAAATGAGTGATCTCCGCGATCTTCACAGTGGTGCTCTAGTCGGATACTAGATCCTCCCTTTTGCATCTTACCACCAGATTTTTTAACCCCCTTCATTTTCTGAATAAGTCTAGCTCGCTCAGTGCGAAGTGCTGCCCTTGCTTGTGCGTCTTTTTCAACATCGAAGTACACAACACCATCAACAATGGTCTTTTCAACGTTTGCATACACAGACAATGGATGATCAGTCCACAGGACAACGTCAGCATCTTTTCCTACTTTGATACTTCCCATTCTATCATCCAAATGCAAGAGCTTGGCTGGGTTGAGTGAAACCATTTTCCAGGCATCTTCTTCTGACATTCCTCCGTACTTCACAGACTTGGCAGCTTCCTGATTTAGTCTCCTTCCGCTATTCGCATCATCAGAATTGATCGCCGTCACAACGCCTTCATTGTGCATGATTGTGGCATTGTATGGAATGGCATATCGAACCTCCCATTTATAATTCCACCAATCAGAGAACGTAGATGCACCAACCCCATGAGCTTTCATTTTGTCAGCTACTTTGTATCCTTCCAAAATATGTGTGAACGTATTGATATTGAAATTAAACTTCTCCGCTACCTTCATCAACATGTTAATCTCTGATTGCACATAGGAATGGCAACTGATAAAACGCTCTTTGTTAATAATCTCCAGCATTGTTTCGTCAACCAAATCTCGTCTGGGCTTCTTGGCAGAGGGCTTAGATTTTTTTGAAAGACTGTTGTAAACACTCCATTCTTTCTGGTATTCCATCGCATTGGTAAACCCATCCATAAATATCTGCTCCACTCCCATTCGTGTCTGCGGAAACCTCACAGAATTTTGATTGCTTGATCGCTTGACATTTTCACCTAAAGCAAATTTGATATAACCGTCAGCGCCTTTGATTTTCATCTGCTCAGGCGCAACACCCCAACGGTGCTTAATAAGTGCAGACTGACCACCAACTGGATTAGCTGAACCATGAAGTATTTGACCTGCCGTTACACCTCCTGCTAACGAACGGTAGATGTTGATGTCTTCAGAGTCAATGACATCTCCAATTCGTACCATACTCGAATTTGTAGCGACATCATTGATACTAGTGGCAGCAATATGCGTATGCTCATCGATTATTCCGCTGGTCAGGTGCTTGCCAGTCCCGTCTACTGTTGTAGCCGCAGGGTCGCTAAGGCCTTTGCCAACAGCAGCGATTTTTCCATTCTTAAGCAGAACGTCTGTTTCTTCTACAATGCCCTCTGCCTCATTTGTCCACACAGTGGCATTTTTGATGAGTATCGTCACTTGTTTAGGGACTTCACTATTTCCATATGCCAGAAACGGAAAGATCACATCCCCAACCGTATTAGCACCATCTTCACTCTCATCCTTCTTGTCTTCCTTCTCGTCTTTCTTCTCCAGATCACCAGTCCTTGTGGCTGACCAGTCGATCCATGAACCATCGACCATCTGTCCTGTTCCTTTCCATCCAGTATCTGTCACCCACCCTGAAAGTCTAATGATCGCCTTATTACCAGATTCCGGAGAAAAGGTCATGGAAATCAACGATTTTTCGAATTTGCTTTTGATATCTACTGAAACGGAATCATTTACGATGATTTTCGATTTCTGAGATCCAGGTTCTCCGCTAACCTCCATCTTATGTGTTTGTCCATCGACTGTGAGGTCGTAGTTTCCTGAGTAGTCTGCAACATCAAGCGGCTTGTATCGATTCGGCCTTCCTTGAACCCAGTTTTCATGAATGATGGTTTTCTCATCAAAAAGTCCACCTGAAGTAATGATAAAGTTTGCAAGCATTCCAGCTTTCAGATTTCCAACTTGGTTGTTCATCCTAATGAGTCTAGCTGGCGTTGACGTTAAGGCCTTTAGTGCGGATGCCTCAGACAGTCCGTTGTCTATCGCCTTCCTTACATTCTTCAAAAATTCCTGCTTCTTCTTCAGTCCATCAGATGTAATGGCAAATTGAATTCCAGCTGCTTCAAGTCGACCAAGGTTTGTAGGTGCAAGCTCCCAATGTTTCATATCAGAAAGAGAGACACGTTGTGCATCGATCGGGTCATCCACATCAAAGGCATCAGGAAAATTAACAGGAACAATCAATGCTGCACGAGTATTTTTCACTTCTTCTATTCTCTGATAGGAATCACCTGAACTTTTTATGACATACTGAACACCAAATTCATCTCCAACCTTATCGGCTCTTACAACATCTATCCAACCGCCAGCGTCAAAAATTTGCGGCAAATTCTGAGATGAGATCCACCCTTCTAACGCTTGATCTTTGAATGGTCTCGGGTTGAATTGTCCATACCAGGCAGCATCAAGATAGGTTTGTCTTAGGACAGAAATATAGCCCATGCTAGAAAAAGGATAGCCTTGTTTTGATGTTCCTTTATTGAATGAGTAGTTAGCCGAGACACTCTCTGACAACAAATCTTCATTGTCGTTATTTCCCAACGTAACAAATGCTGCAGTACCTCTAGCCAATCCATCTTGTCGGAGCGACATTACTGCCCCAAAACCAATCTTCCTTAATTCTTCAGCCGATTTGCTGTCGCCACTGAATTCTCTCCCAGCAGCATAGCTGGATTTGATCGCATCGTTGGCATTGTAGGCTCCTTTCGTGGCTGGTAGGATTTGCTCAGCTGAGGAAAAGAAACTTCCTCCACCAGTGCGTTTTACCTCAGGCAAACCATAATTTGTATGAAGATCTATCAGTGATGGATAAATGTACTTTCCACCCAGATCAATACTAGCATATCCTGCCGGCACTCCAAGGTTAGCTCCAACCTGGACAACCTTACCCTCTTTTATTAGGAGGGTACCATTGTCAATTCTGGTTTGGTGATCTACCATAATGGTAGCATTGGTAAAGGCATACGCCCGATCCCTCTGATCCTGCACATCGTTTGGGGTTACAGTCACCTGTGCCCAACCGGCGAATCCAAACAATGCGAGGGCCATTGTTTGAACTATTCTCATATTTTTCATCGGTTTAGATAAGTTGTTTTAGGCCGATGAATTTAGATAGAAATGATCTAAGGCGATGAATTAGATGACAAGTATTATTTGAATGGTCAATACACCCTACTCGTAGCGCAAACTTTCAACTGGATTTCTTCGCACCACTGTTAATATTTGCCAGCTCACGGCGATCATTGCCACGATTATGGAAAGAACTCCCGCCGAAAAAAACATCCACCAACTCAAGGGTGTTCGGTATGCAAAACTTTCAAGCCACTTACTCATCAGAATCCATGCAATCGGACAAGCGATGACAAATGCAATAAGTATTGATTTTAGAAATGAGATGCTCAACAAGGAAGCTACATCGGTAGCGCTTGCACCGTTTATTTTCCTTATTCCCACCTCTTTAGTCCGGCGGTTAGTTTCATGTAGTGCATATGTAAACAGTCCTAAAGTAGACAACAATAATGCTACCAGGGTGAAGGCGAAGTAAACTTTGCCAATACGCTTTTCGCTTTTATATTGGCTAGCTATTTTATCTTCCAAGACCTCGTAAGTGAATATACCTCGAGGATTCACTTCATTGTAAAGCTCTTCCAGAAAGAGAATACTCTCCTGTTCTTTCTCTGCATGTACTTTGATATTAAAACTCTCATCAACATTGTTCATATATAGAAGCACCAATGGCTTGATCTCTTTCGATAAGTGTTCATAATGGTAATCTTTGACCACACCGATTACCTCAAACGGATCCTCTTCACCTCCCCAATGGAAATTTGCAATTTTCGCATTGTCAATATTCTTGATTTGCCAATATTTTCTTGCCGCTTCATTAATAACAGCTTTCTGCTCCCCCGACTCATCCAGGGAATCAGAGAAAAACCTTCCCTCGACAACCTCTATATCAAGCAAGTCACCATACTCTGAATCGACTGGCATATTGTTAGCACTTGAGTATTCGCTCATTTGTCCCAGCTTCTTCCATGAGTTAACGTTAGCAATACCCCCAATCGGGAGCTTTCCTTGTGAAACCTCTAAAATGTCTGGGTTTTGCTTCATCTTATCCAAGGCATACTTATGCTTCTTCATTGCCTTTTGCCTCTCTGCACTTTGCCTATTGCCATTCATTACTTCAAAGAAATCAACGCTGATAATATTCTTTGTGCTGAGTCCTGTTTCCTTATTTATCATAAAGTGATACTGCGTATAGACTACGGCTGTAACGATTAGAAGAACAATTGTTATCGAATACTGAATCGAGGTCAGGACTCTTTGCAGTTTGGGGATTTTTAGTAAAATGAATCTATCATTAAGTGCTTCAATAGTTTTGACCTTAAATAGCTGCAGAGCACTTATTACAATAGAGGTACCAACTACTAAAGATGTGATCATCACGATGCCCGTAATATCAAATATAAAATGGCGATCCACGTGTATTTCTAAAATGGACTTGTAGAAAGGGAAAATAAGTTCAAAAAGCAGGTAGGCGAAAATTGAGGCAAGAATCAGATAGTAAAATCTACTTATTATTATCTCGATAAATAGTTCATATTTAGTTGCGCCAATCACCTGCTTGACACCCATTTTTTTGATCGATGTCAATTGTTGCGTGGTCTGAAGTCCCACAAAGGACAACAACGTTATCAACAAGATCATAATGGAAATGAAGGACATCGTATTCACAGCGTCCATGTTTCCATATTTTGAAAACAAGATAAAATCAAATGAGCGATCAAAGTAGAGCTGGTCGAACGGGAAATACCCAAGCTCGCTTTCAGAAAACCTCGGATTGGAACGACCAATCTTAGTTATCGATGCATTAAAATGATCGAGATCGAAAAGCTCATCAACAAGTATTAATTCCATCGGTATTCTTCTCCATCGACTCGCAGAATGCCTCGGAATTAGAAAATCAAAATGCACTGAACTTGTTGCGGGTATATCTTCAAGTATACCAGAAACTCTGTATGAACCCTGATGATCCGACAATATGTCCACAATTTGCCCCACAGGATCCGTGGTACCAAACACTTTTTTTGCAAAAGCCTTAGTTAAGACGATGTTAGAGGGGTCGGATAATACCGATTTCTTATCCCCGATAGAGAGTTTGAAATCAAAGAAATCAAAAAAGGTACTATCTACCACAAATGCTCTGCCCGGAAATTCGGTATTGTGTGCGACTAATTTGATTTCATTCTCTCTATAAACATGAACTGCCATTGAGTTTTGCACATGAGGAAACTGGTCAAAAGTGAAGTTGAAGAATTCGCTCAAGATTATTGGGCTGTAGTCAGAAATTGGGTCGGTTTTGAAAGCGCCGACATAAATGTTCTCCACATTTGTGTGAAATTTATTTGTGTTGATTTCACTGTAGATCCATAGGTAAATAAGATGAAAGCAAAGAGCTCCCAGCACTAAGCTTCCCAAGCTCATAAGGGCACTCATTTTCTGTTTAAAAAATGTCCGGGAGGTGGTCTTTATGATGAGTTTTAGCATTCCATATTGATTTAGTTTTCCAGTTCCGGAGAAATTTTTAGTAAGGTTGGGTCTTAGAAAATGAAGCACATGAAACCAGTAAAGAACATGTCTTTTTGCTTTTGAGTACTCTTCCAGTTCTTCAAAGTACTCATGCAGATCACCAAGAATCTCATCTACTAACTCGGTTTTACAAAGCAAGCTGAGGAGTCGATCCGCAATTTTAGGAGGTTTGGTTATCCTGTTTCCCATCCCGTTCCCTAGAGTTTAGTAATTGCAAGTTCAGGAATCTGCTGCCAGAGGTTGACCTTTACATCTTTGCTCTTTTGCAAAACAGATTTCCCTGCACCAGTGATTGTAAAAATTCGCTTGTGCCTGCCTCCCCTTGATTCTGTAGCCCCACCAAAACGGGATTCAATGAATCCCTTGTTTTCTAATCGGTTAACTGTGCCATGAACAGCTCCTATTGTTACCGTACGGCTTGCATGTTCTTTTAATGCCCTTCGAATTGATAATCCATATGCTTCTTCTTTAAGCATTACGATTAGAAGCAAGATTAGCTCCTCCAATTCTCCAATATGTTCCTTTTCTTTGATCATAACTTCTATTTAGTATAACAAATGTACGGAACTTGAACAGATATGTTATATAAAATAGAATAAATAGTTTCAAGTGTCCTTATGGCTGAAGAGGATGTCGAGGAAACATTCTCGGTTCCAAACAGAACTTTTCTATTGACCAATCGTTCAGTCATTATATGAGTCCACGATCAAAAGAGCAGATTGAAAAGATAAGGGACGCAAGTATTTCGAATATACTGGAAGCCTCCCTGGAGCTTTTCGCAATAAAGGGATTTGATTCCACCTCGATCTCCAACATTGCTGAAAAAGCGGGTATATCGAAAGGACTGCTTTACAACTATTTCTCAGGAAAAGATGAACTACTAAGGGCTTTGATCGACCAATTAAATGAATCCGAAACAAATCTGATGTCACAAATCCTAGATGACGATCCACGAAAGACCCTGGAAAATCTCTTTAGTGCGTTTTTCTACGAACTAAGGGAGCATAATCAACAATGGGTTTTCGTAACGAAACTGGCGGTTCAGGTGGATAAATTCGATTTTGTACGAGCATTGGTTACCGAGAAATACAATTCCTACATTGATCTATTTGACCAATTGCTCAACAGTATTGGATTGAAAAATCCGAAGGGTGAAGCACTACTGTTGGCTGGTATGCTTGATGGAATAGGCTACCAATACCTCATGATACAAGATAAATATCCACTCAAGGAAATAGAGAATTACCTCATCCAAAAATACTGTCACAATGAAATCAATTAGTGTAGTCATAACATTAATTCTTAGCCAACTGGCGTACGCACAAACTGCTTCAGATATTATCAGGATGGCTGACGAGAAGATGCAAGGAAAATCAAACCGTGGAACAATGAAAATGAGCATTGTCCGCCCTAAATGGACAAGAGAAATTACCATGAAAACGTGGGGAAAAGGCACCGAGTACAGTCTGGTTCTTATTACTGCGCCAGCCAGAGATAAAGGAACTGGAACACTAAAACGGCAGAAGGAACTATGGAATTGGCAACCGAGCATTGACCGAATTATTAAGCTCCCTCCTTCCATGATGATGCAAAGTTGGATGGGTTCGGATTTCACCAACGACGACCTGGTAAATCAATCATCCATGGTGACCGACTACGAGTGCGAACTGTTGGGAGATACACTTATTGGCACGTATGAAACCTGGAAAATCGCCCTATTCCCTAAAGAGGAAACGGCAGTGGTTTGGGGAAAAATAGAAGCTTACATCACAAAAGATGACTACTATCAGCTGATCTTCAAATACTATGATGAAGATGAGTATTTGACAAATACGATGATCATGTCCGACATTCAGAAACTAGGCGATCGAACCATCCCAACCAGATTGGAAATGATACCTGCAGAGAACCCCGATCAAAAGACAATCATTACCTATATGGATTTCGAATTTGATATTGAACTAAAGGATAGTTTCTTCTCCATACAAAACTTAAAATCTGTGCGATGAGCTAGACTGTAACCACCTAAAACAATGTTGTATCTAAAACTAGCATGGCGAAATATTTGGCGTAATCGAAAAAGAACCTGGATTACTGCTTCTTCCATTGGGTTTGCCGTATTCTTCGCGACCATTATGCAATCCATGCAACTCGGCTCTTACGAGCGAATGATTGACAACTCGGTTCGCTTTTATACAGGACACCTTGCAATCCATCAAAATGAATATTGGGAGGAGAAAATTTTGGACAATGGATTCGACCAAACGTCTCTCACTGAAATTGAGATCCAAAATGACGCAATCGATGTGGCAGTCCCCAGGCTGACTTCCTTTGCCTTGGCTTCTTACGGAGGTAAAACAAAAGGAGTGCTGGCAAACGGAGTGGATCCGGTACTTGAGGATAGACTCACCTACCTCGAAAACAAGTTAGTTGCTGGGTCTTATCTGACGGGCAAGGGGGTTTTGTTAGCCACAGGACTAGCCGAGTACTTAAAAATCAACGTTGGAGATACCATTGTTTTCATCAGTCAAGGATATCATGGTGTCAACGCTGCTGGCAAATATCTAGTTGAGGGTATTCTCAAATTTCCAGTGCCCGAGCTAAATCAAAACGCTGTGTACTTCCCTCTCCCACTAGCCCAAACTTTTTTTGGAGCGGAAGGAATCATCACCTCCTACTCCATGCTCATGAAAAAACCAGAGAAATTAGCCAAGGTCCAGGGTTTTATGGACAAGTCGATAAAAGGAAGTGAATTGGCGGTAATGAATTGGGAAGAAATGATGCCTGAACTGATTCAGGGAATCGAACTGGACTACTACGGTGGCTTGATCATGATCTACATCTTGTATGCAGTGATTGGCTTTGGGATTTTCGGAACCTTTCTCATGATGACAAAAGAACGCACCTATGAATTCGGCATACTGGTCTCTATCGGCATGAAGAAAAAGAAGATCCAATACATGGTAGCATTGGAAATCCTGATGCTCACATTTTTTGGCGTGGTGCTAGGCATAGTGACGAGTTTTCCTGTAACGCTATACTTCTTCTACAACCCGATCGAATTTACGGGAGAAGCTGCAAAGGCCTACGAGAATTTTGGCTATGAACCGATCATTCCTTTCTCGCTGGATGCAGCAGTTTTCTATAGCCAGGGTCTCATCGTGCTTCTTATCTCCGTATTTCTGGGGATTTACCCGATGGCAGCCATTAAACGATTGAAAATCATAAAAGCCCTAAAAGAATGATTCTGTCTTTGTCATGGAAAAATATCTGGAGGTCCAAAAAACGCAGCCTCGTTGTTATTGGAGCAATAACTCTGGGTGTCTGGGCATTGATCTTCATGATCGCATTTTACAATAGTTTCGGCACCGCCTTCGCACGAAACGCCATAAACTATGAACATTCACACATTCAAATTCATCACCCTGACTATTTGATTGAAGCAGATGTCAAGAACCAAGTCGAGGGTGTACCTGAGATTATTGGATCCATCAAAAATGAACTGCTAGTCAAAGCATTCTCTGGCAGACAGAAAGTGAACGGCATGATTGCGAGCACTAAAACAAGTGCTGGTGTCCAGATCTACGGCATAGAGCCATCCGCTGAGTCTGGCACGACAAGTCTTGAAGGTCAACTCTTAGAAGGTTCATATTTCAGCAAAATCAAAAGAAACCCTATTCTAATAAGTGCCAAAACAGCCGAAAAACTAGGAGTTAAGGTAAGATCCAAGATCGTACTCACGTTTCAGGATATTCAAGGAAACATCACATCAGCATCATGCCGAATCGAAGGAATTTTCGAATCCAAATCTCCTAAGATTAATGAAGGTGTGATCTATCTCAAAATGTCTGACTTAAACAGATTGGTTGGATCAAATGGAATTAACGAGTTCGCAATTTTACTTCATAGCAATGAGCAAATTGAATTAGTTCAAGAAAGATTACAATCCACAACTGAAAACACAGTTCGATCCTACAAGGAGGTAGCACCAGAATTTAACCTGATGGAAGAGTCATCAGTAATTACGAAGCAACTGTTGACCATAATCATCATGCTCGCCCTTTTGTTTGGAATCATTAACACCATGCTGATGGCGGTACTCGAACGAACGAGGGAAATCGGAATGCTACGCTCCGTTGGTATGCACCGGCGAAGCATCTTTTCTATGGTCATGTTAGAAACCACGTTGATGGGGCTAATGGCTGGGCCTATGGGATTGCTATTGGGCTACCTGACGATCTCATGGTTGGGGTCAAGGGGGTTAGACCTCTCTGTCTACTCTGATGCCCTGAAAGAGTACGGGTTTGATGCTATTTTTTATCCAGAAATTCAGAATAGCACGTATCCAATGCTGATGGTGGTGGTGATGTTAACAGCATTTGTCGGTGCAATCTATCCAGCGATCAAGGCAGTGAGACTAAATCCATTAGAAGCAATTAGAAAACTATAATCATGAATGTAATTGAAGCTACTCACCTGGTAAAAACATACAACCCTGATACCATTCCTGTCAAGGCTGTAAATGATATTAGTGTTGAAATCAAAGAAGGGGAATTTACAGCAGTTGTTGGACCATCGGGGTCTGGAAAGACTACCCTACTGAACATGATTGGAGGATTGGATACTCCCACAGAAGGCTCGGTGATCGTCAATGGTGTTGAAATAGACATGCTAAGTCAATCCGAACTAACCGATTTCAGGATGAACAATATCGGATTCGTCTTTCAGTCTTACAATTTGATTCCTGTCATGACGGCCAAGGAAAACATAGAGTTCATCATGCTACTGCAAAAATCTGACAAGAGCTTGCGTGACTCAAGAGCAAACGAATTGATGGAGAAAATGGGGATTTCAGAAACGAGCAAGCGACGACCCTCAGAACTTTCTGGAGGACAGCAACAGCGAGTTGCAGTTGCGAGAGCTTTAGCCTCTAAACCTAAGTTTATCCTTGCAGACGAACCCACCGCCAATCTGGACAGTCAATCAACTGAGTCATTGCTGGACATAATGGCTAAAATGAATGAGGAGGAAAATGTAACCTTCATATTTTCAACCCATGACCAGCGCGTCATTGACAAAGCGAAAAGAGTGATCACAATCGTCGATGGGAAGATTGAATCAGATGAAACTCGGTAGAAAAATAGGATCTACTTTAGTTCTACTGGCAACCCTCGTTGCTTTCGGTCAAGAGAGTCAGGAGGAAACTCAGGAAGAAGCAAAAAAACTCACAATCAATGGCTATGTAAAGGACTTGCTGACTTTCACCTTCAGGCAAGGGGTCGATTCTGCGCTAACAGATAACCTTGTACATAATCGCATAAACATCAAATGGTACCCTTCAGCCAAGTTAACTGGTAAACTAGAGATAAGAAATCGACTCTTCACTGGTGATTTGGTAAAAACCATTCCAAACTATCGTGATCTGATTGATGTGAACGATGACCATTTCGACTTAAGCACTGCGGCCACTGGAGATAAGGTCATCTTCCACAGCATGATAGATCGGGCCTATCTGCAATGGAGTGAAGAGAAATGGCAGCTCAGTGTAGGTCGTCAACGCATCAATTGGGGAGTTAATGTAGCCTGGAATCCCAACGACATTTTCAATGCCTATTCCCTGTTGGACTTTGATTACGAGGAACGGCCTGGAAGTGATGCGATTCGCTATCAACGCTACATTGGATTTGCTGGTGGCTATGAGTTTGCCATCAAGATGGCTGACAGCTGGGAAGAAGTAACCGCAGCTGGTATGTACAAATGGAACTATAAAAGCTACGACTTGCAGGTTTTGGGAGGAATAATGAGAAACAGTCTGGCGCTAGGCGCTGCCTGGGCTGGAAACCTCGGGCTTACAGGTTTCAAAGGAGAGTTTACGATCCTTGATGATCTGGCTACAAGTGGCAGCACTGATTTTTTGGCTTCAATAAGTTCAGACTACTCGTTCCCAAACTCACTCTACTTCAACGGTTCCGTGCTTTATAATTCTGCAAGTCCATCAGCAAATGCTATTGGGTTTGGCTCAAGCCCAGCTAATCTCGATGTGCGATCCATCTCTTCTACAAATTGGTCAGCCTACGTGTCATCGGCATACACCTTTCACCCATTGGTAAATGGTAGTATGATGGTTCTGTTTTTTCCAGGAGATAGTGGAATTCTCATGGGCCCATCACTGACCTACTCCCCTGTCACAAATTTTGATTTTGATCTAATAGGCCAGCTATTTTTTGAAGAACGACAATCAAATATCTTTCTGATCTATACTCGTCTTCGTTACTCATTTTGACAATTCTAGCACTTTGAACTAGATATGACTCCCATATTTCCAGAAATTGTTTGGTAACATTGGGGTAACATTGATAATATTTGAGTAATTTTACGGTAATATTTAAAACAGAAAGAGGATGAACGGAATTGTAAAACATATTAAAAAGAACCCACTAATCATCTTGCAGGCATTGCCTTTGGCACTCGTCCTATCAATTGTAGTCGTGTATTTCTGTTTGTAACATACTCTTTCGACTACCAAACCCTCCCTACCGTATTCTTAACCATAGTACCCGATCACTCTGGTTTCACGTGCTACACTTAGATTCTCTAAAAAGTTATCGCTACATTTAGTCCATGCAGATGGAGCCCTTTACAGCTGTCGATTTCGAAACAGCTCAGAATAATCCTAACAGTATTTGTCAGGTGGGGTTGGTGCGCGTGGAGAACGGCGAGGTGGTAAAACAAGTGAATCGACTAGTGCGACCTCCTAACAATTACTATTTCTACAAAAACATCGAAATCCATGGTATAAAACCAGGGGACACGGAAGATGCACCAACCTTCGATGTGGTGTGGCATGAGGATATGAAGAGATACATTGAGGACGAAGTGTTCGTGGCGCACAATGTGGGGTTTGACTCAGGGTGTCTTCGTAGCACCCTCGCTTATTATGATGAGGTTCAACCCCACTTTGAAGCACGATGTACACGCGCCATTTATCGAAGAGGACTTGCCTACCTAAGTAAGAAATATAAGATCGAGCTAAATCACCACGACGCACTCAGTGATGCACATGCATGTGCGCAGTTGTACTTGAAGCATTTGGCAAGGCAGAATCTTCCAAAAACAGGATCGCTCTTCCCTGATTATTTATGAAGCTGAACTCGATTAATGGGGAATAGTCAAAACTCCTTTCTACCACTCTCCTCCCTTCAGATCCTTCATATGTTCAGGCTGTTGAAAAACAGCTAAAACAGCCCCTATTCGCACTACCCGACTGCACCCTCTGCCATAAGCCGACATAAACTGTATCCTAGAACTGTACCCGCTATTTGTATTTGAACTATAAAAAGAGAACTAGGCAGTTACCTGCTTGCTGTAGCTAAAGCCATCTATGCCGCTCGCAGAAGTACTGATCTATTGGAAACCAGCCGTGGTAATAGTCCATGTCTTTGTCGTGTCGCAAGGGTGATTCAGTTTCTTTGCCACTTCATGAGAAGAAGCTATCACACACAATTAAAAATTGCAGTACGGCTAGGGAAATGTCCCACTTCAGTTATCGGGCAAATCCCCAAATCCAACATTTCGAAATGGAAGCAAGAACAGCACAACAAGTACTACAATGGAGGAATAGTAGACCTTGATAAATACACTCACCTACTGGAAACCATTCAGGCGCAACCAAAGATCTTTTATGCTTATGGAAGGTTGGTGCGAACGCTTCTCAAGTGTTTCGAACCATCCACTTCGTTTTTCAATTCTTTAAGGAACAGCAAGAAAGAAATCGTCCAAACCATTGAACGGATCAAACAAGCCATTCCAATTAAGAAGGCAGTAAAACTGTTTCGGATCAGCATCCATACCTACTATGAATGGAAATCCCAAGTTGAGCTGCCCTGTACCTCCAGCGTAATCAAATCATGTAAATCACGCAAACCTTTTCAACTCACGCAATCGGAAGTACTAAAGATGGAAAAGCTGCTGACCATTCCCGACTTCTCCCACTGGAGCATCGCTTCTATTCATCATTATGCCAAACGTAACAGTATTATTACGGCATCTTTAAATACCTGGTACAAATACAATCACCTGATGAAATGGAGAAGAACTAAAGCCAGACAAAAGAAAACAGCTTTCAATCCGCTGATAGCTTCTCATCCCAATCAATATTGGCACATGGATATTACCATTTTCAGAACTCAACAGGGAATCAAGTATTTCATTCAAGCATTGATGGATAATTATTCAAGGAAAGTGTTGGGCTGGTCTGTTTCTGATAGAATCAGTGGTCGGGGTTCAGTTAAGGTCATTGAGCAGGCTATACAGACGGCCAGAAAGTATCATCCAGATTTCATCAGCTATTTGGTTGTCGATGGTGGGTCAGAAAACCACAACAGCAAGGTAGATTCACTACTTACTAACCAGCCCATTATCAAGCTCACGGCACAGAAAGACATAGCTTCATCCAACTCCATGATTGAAGCCAAAAACAAACTCATCAAGTACAATTGCCTGTACAAAAAAGACATCCCAGATAAGGAAGCACTTATCCAGGCCTTAGCAGGTTTCTTCGAAGAGGAAAATGCCAAAAGACCCTTGCATTCACTGGCTGGATTCACTCCCGATGAAGTGTACATCGAAGGGAAAAATCCAGATACGGTCAACTTTAAAGAGGATTATAGAATAGCAAGAGAAAAACGAATAGCGATCAACAAGAATGACCCTTGCAGGTTATGTGTCCAATAACCTAGCGATGTAAACGAACGAGAAATAATAGCAAAAATCTACCTATCACCCACTAGGGCCTAAAGTTTCTTATTGGAACCCTTTTTTCGTATGAGATTCGTGTGATTTGCAGGGCTGACAGGTGCTGAGGCACGAAGCTCCTGGAAGGTCTGGCGTGAGCTATGCTGGACAACTGATAACGAACACCGCTTTATCTGCTTTCTGTCGAAGCTTTGGCGTAGACAGAAATGGGTGACGAGTACAGCGAGGAATGAAGCGGGGGTTTATGGAGTTATTGGATCTGTGCTTGTATGATAAACATTTAAGATGATTACTTTTTCATCTTTCACCTGATAGACAACTCGATAGCTCCATTTGTAATATCTTCTTATATTTCCTGGGTTATCAGGGTAATATTCATCAATCTGAAATAGTTCTGGATTTTTCGAAAGTTTCTTTGAAGTAAGGATTATCTCTTTCCTGACTTTTTTTGAATTGGAAACCGAATCTTCAGCAATTTTTTCACAGTAATAATTCAGAGAGTTATTCGCCCTCTCTGTCCATTCTACCTTTTTACTCACAAGCTCTTTTCCATTTCCTCAATAGAAATAACCTTACCACTTTCAGCTTCAGAAATGGCTGAATCAATATCCGCCTTGTAAGCAGCTTGATTTAATGCTCTGCCATCTGCTGTATAAGCAATGATCCTATCTTCCTGAGACAACAGCTTCTCTACATACTTCTGCAACTTGCTCAATGTTTTGACATCATCAGTTTCAGCAATGTAATGGTGCAATCCCGATTTAATTTCTGCTACGTTGTTCATATCGAATTCCTTTCTTACAAAATAACGATAAAACTCCTTCTTTAGATCAAGGATTTTAAAATTCAACGAATCCTACGAAATCCTTCCATTCGTCTTGCATCGTATCAAAGATGCTTTCGTTCGTCTCAGTTTGAATCTGAGCAAGTTCTTGAGCAACAAATTCTGCTTTCTTGGTTTCTGTTTCTGCTCGCTTAATCACCAGCTTTCTGATCAGCAAAGGCTTCAATCTCCTTTTCAAGGTGGATTTCGTGATTCGAAGTTTGACCATTGCTTCCAAGTAGGTGAATGGTCTTTGTTTGAATTCTTGCAAAAGCTTATGGTGAAATTTTCCGACTCTGATGTCAAGTCTCAAATCGTTTGGAATAACCAGGTGCAAAGCATTCAGAAAATCGGATTGAGTAGAGATTAATACACCTTCTTCATTGGTTCGGCTATTCAAATTGATCAGAGTTAAACTATGTAATGTGTCTTTGATTAAAAGCTGCTCTTCGATAGTGAGGAAGTTTAGTTTTTGAAGTTCTTCTTTAAATGGGTTTTGTGTGATTCTATTCGGACAGATTTCTTTGACCAATCGAATCCATTGATACAAGTAGTTTCTTTTGAGTACAGCTTCTTTCATTTCAAGACTTTTGATTTACGCCCCATTTTTTCGGGTCGGTTGATGTTTCTAGAAAGAGTGGCGTTTGGGTGTTAACTCTTTGACTTTCTGTTGGTTTGATCCGCCATTTTGTGAGTGGCGGATGACTGGCGGATCGTGGCGTTTTCTATCTCAGTTAGTTTTTTGTCCAATACTGTGCTGATTCGCTCTTTCAATTCCTGATAGTCTGCATAGGAGATGATTTGATAATAATGTGTTTTCTCTCCTTTGATTTGTTCGTATCTCAGCAAAGCTGAAAGGGTCAGATCTCGGTGATACCTTCTAATCGTTGTTTCCTTGATTCGCATCCTGCGCATCGCTTCTGGAATAGTGAAGGTCTCTTTCTTGGTTTCCTGCATCCAGTTTTTGAGACGTTCGAAATAGCTTCTGCAAGCTCCTGATAGTTCGTCGCTCTTTTGGATCAGAACGTTTTTGAGAAGGCTATTGGCTTCTTCTATATCTTCTAATGTTGTCTCAATGTAAGCCTCGCCTGTTTGGCTGTCGGCCTTCGGCTCACGTTGGTATTGGTGATAGAAAGTAACTGCCTCAATGAAAGCCAAGTAGTGAGCATTCGTCCGTCTAGGTTTGAATACTTCTTCTGGAATTTGGAGTTGTCTGGCATATGGATTTCTAATTGAAATTGGCTGCAAGATTCTTTGCATATTCTGAAATTGTTCTACGATTTTCTGTTCTTCCATCTTATCAATCTCTCCAGCCGACTCTGTTCGTTGGTAAGCCATGATCTTTTGATCTTGCTCCTTACTTTCATCGATGTAGATGAGGAAGGAACGATTGGCATTATCCTCGTAAAGTGATTCTTTAGTTGTACAACCTGACACACAAACTGGCCCCTCTACTTTCAAAGTCACCGTTCTGGTTTCCCCTTTGGTATTCTTGATTACTACCGTCTTTGTTACCTGTCGCTTACTCTTGATCTCTCGCAATGGATACAACACTTCATCTGCTCCGTCTAGATCCTCGATCAATATCAGTTTGTTCTTCAATTCCTGTTGCCCGAAGTAGTAGAAAGCATTTCCTGAGAGTGTGGTTATTTCCAGCTTGCCTTCTTCTGGAATGAGAGCGCTTACTTTCTCCTGCAGGTGTGTCTTCCCTATTCCCGAACTTCCTAAGCTGATGACATGAAGAGGGTTATCTCTCTTTCTAGACGTAAATATCAAATACATTAAAAGCCGATTATCGGCTTCTCCGATTACTCCAGATCTTCCAATATCCTCCATTGTCCGAGCCATCAAGTTCGGAGCTTTCAAGTATTGCTGAGCTACCTTGATCTCTTCTGTTGATAGTAATTTTCTCTTATCCTCTTTGCTGGTTTGCCTTTCCAGTTCCTCTAGTCTGTATTTCTCTAATTCATCAGTCAAGTCTGTCAATGCAGATGCTGCTACGCTTGTTCCAATCTCTAACCGCTCTGCTATTTTCCTGATTAGCTTCTCTGTTTGATTGTCATTGTATAGATCCAGATTGTGCCTGAGCGATAAATGTTCTACCTGAACCTTTAGCGTTACTCGCATTCTGTCCAAACCTTCCAGACGGATTCCTCCGAGAACTGCTATGTCCATTGGTGTGTGCTTGTAAGTGATGTGGTCTTGATTAGTGGTGTTGAGCTTTACTTTCATAAGAAAAAGATTTGCGTTCAACTATATATTTTCAAGAGTTCAAATATATATCACAAAATATAAAAAGTAGCATGAATGCTACTTTTTATAAATCCACATTATACTCTACTTTCGAGCAATGATCAAGATTTACAACAAGGAGTACCTGATTGCCTTTGGAGCAAATCTTAAAAAGATTCGAACTGAAAAGAATTTGACGCAAAATGAATTGGCTGAAAGAGCCAAAGTTGGAAGAAGTCAAATAATAAGGATTGAACAAGGTCAGATTAATACAACAATTAGCAGCGTAATTGTTTTAGCACTCGCTCTCGAGATTCCCCCTAAGTCACTATTTGATTTTCCTTTTTGATTGAAAAAATGACATTTTCTTTGTTACTACTTATCTGTAGTATTTCTTACTTATAAGTAGCAAACGAAAAAGCCCAACCAGACATCCTGATTGGGCTTCCATTTCATTAAATCACTACTACAACGTGTGACTACAAATTAAATTTCGATTTAATTGATTCTGTAATGTCAACATTACTCAATTGTGGAGCGCCTCCGCCATGAGATTCACTCTTAATAAATGTCAATTCCCAATATCGCCCATCATCAGGATCCTCGTATAGCACTTCCCAACCACTTTCATCAGTGGCAACCTCTCTTAAATGATTCCTTCTCAGCCAATTGATTCTAAGCCACTCTTCGTTCTTATTGACTCCACCACTCACCTGACCAATTAGTAATTTTTCGTCCTTTCCTAGTTTTTTCATTCAATTTTCTTTTTTGTAGCTCCTTCTGGAATACTCTGATTTGGAACAACAAATTCCTTAGCACCTCCAGCAGTTTTTCCACCTCCTATAAATCCCGGATTATCTCTACTCACAGGTGAGGCAATCCCATTGGGAGTATCGAATTCAATAACATGAAATCCGCTTTCACTCTTTGGAATCGTTAATTTGTCAGCAATTCCATTTGCATCCAAACCAGCAATATCAGCAGGATCAGTCACAAATACATCTTCTGCTCCCGGAGCTCCTAAAGTAGATGGGTTCGCAACTTCATCATTTGAAATTACCCTTGCAACCCTATTTGGAACTGCATTGGCGACATCCCCTGCCTTATCAAGTGCCTTCATGACAGGCCCAGCTCCTTTTTCCCCAAGTATTCCAACTGCTGCTGCTCCCAGATCGGAAGAGAGCTCTGCACTTGCCTCTGCAGGAGTAGATCTTTTAAGCTTTTCAAGCTTGTTTTTAGCACCATCTACCACAGCTCCGCCTACCGCTGCAATTGCCCCTTTGGGGTCATCCATGAAATTGGAAATACCTTGGATATTCCGGTGATGTTGACCCCCGTTCCGGTCATACTGACCCCCTTATAGGGTTTCATTTTTTTAAGAACTCAATGGTCTGACAATTTTACAGTTTTTTTCTCAGACTCTCTCCTTTA
>Ga0316189_10000615_pt1 | contig 35582 bp, 28 predicted proteins | sample LowCovwburrow_MG_FD_204930 | JGI IMG/M metagenome (GOLD analysis project Ga0316189, IMG submission 204930) | Coastal sediment microbial communities from Maine, United States - Lowes Cove worm burrow | ecosystem: Environmental > Aquatic > Marine > Coastal > Sediment | place: USA: Maine...
CAAACACGAGGACGCCCGAGGTCGAGCGGTCGAGACGGTGGACGGGGAACACGTGCTGCCCCACGTGATCACGCACGAGTTGCAGCGCGGCTGGTTCGTGGCGGTCGCCGCCGCTGCGATGCACCAGCAGCCCGCTGGCTTTGTCGATCGCGACGTAGTGCGCATCGTCGAACAGAATTCGCACAGGCCATGGAGTACCAGGCGGCGAGACCGCGCGTGCGACGGATGGGCCGCGTTGAAGTGGACCTGCGGCGGGCGGGGCGGTACCGTGTCCCTGCCATGATTTCCCGCCGGAGCCTCACCCGTTTGGGCATCGCCCTGGGCCTGTCCCTCGGCGTCACTATGGGCGCCTGCAAAGGCAAGAATACGGTCTCGCCAGACCAGTGCCTCCGCGATTGTGAGCAGACGTGTCCCTACACCCCGGATGGTCTCGGTGACAACGATGACTATATGGCTTGTGTCGAGGCGTGCGCCGACAAGTGTTCCGGGTGAGCGGGCCCAGCGGTAGCGACCGGTTGGAGATCCTCCGACCGGACGACTGGCACTTGCACCTTCGAGACGGGGAGGCGATGGCATCTGTCCTTCCGCATACGAGCGCAGTCTTTGCGCGCGCGGTCGTCATGCCGAATCTGCGGCCGCCGGTCACCACGGTCGAGCATGCGCTCCGCTATCGGTCGCAGATCCTGGAAGCGGTGCCAGCCGGGCACAGCTTCGATCCGCTCATGGCGCTGTATCTCACCCCGCAGACGTCACCCGAGACGGTGGTAGCGGCGGCGGCCGAACCCGCGGTCATCGGTGTCAAGCTGTACCCGGCAGGCGCGACGACCAACGCGCAGTCTGGGGTCGCCAACATAGAATCGGTCGCAGCCGTCCTAGAGGCAATGGAGGCGGTCGATCTCCCGTTGCTTGTGCACGGGGAGAGCATCGACCCCGATTGTGATCCCTTCGACCGCGAAGCGGACTTCGTGGCGCGCACCCTGACCCCCCTGGTCGAGCGCTACCCGAAACTCAGGGTGGTCGTCGAGCATGTCACGACCGCTCAGGCGGCTCGGTTCGTCTCTGATGCGCCCGCAACCGTTGCGGCGACCATCACTCCACAGCACCTGCTGTATGATCGGCGGGCGCTGTTCGCAGGCGGGTTGCGCCCGCACATGTACTGCCTGCCGATCCTCAAGCGCGCGCACCATCGCGATGCGCTGCTCGAGGCCGCCTGTGGCACCGACGGGAAGTTTTTTGCGGGCACGGACAGCGCGCCGCACGAGCGCGGCGCCAAGGAGTCTGCCTGCGGCTGTGCCGGGGTCTTCAACGCATCGGTCGCCTTGCCGCTATACGCCGAAGCCTTCGATAGCGTGGGAGCTCTGGACGCTCTGGAGGCGTTCACGAGCCGAAGCGGTCCTGAGTTCTACCGACTCCCGCTCAACACGGACACGATGACGCTCGTCCGCGAGCCGTCGCCCGTGCCGTCGACATTTCCGCTGGGCGCGGGGGTCGTGGTGCCGTTGCGGGCGGGGGAGAACACGCTGTGGTCGGTCGCCGTGGCGCCCGAATTGTAGGCCAGATAACAGCCCGAACCGCCGCTGTGCGCGGCGGCCCGGGAGCGTCTTAGAACGCCGTAGGCCTGCCCTAGTTGCGGCCGTACGGTGATGACAGGTGGCAGGACCTGAGCTAGCGTGCGCGTTCATGGCTGCGCAAACCGCACTGGAAACACTGGTTGAGAACATGACCCTTCGGCAGCTCGCCGACAAGAGCGAGCGGTCGGTCAGCGACATTGTCGGATGGGCGATGCGGGCCCGAGCTTCGGGAACCACGGCCAAGAAGGCCGCGCCAAAAGCCAAGCCCGCTGCGAAACGATCGAGCCCGAAGACCTCGGCGTTCGATGTTCGCAAACCGTCGGGTCGCGCTCAGTACGACTCCGCCGTACTTGAGGTCGTCGCTGGGGCGAAGGGTCCGGCATCGGCTCAGGAGATTCGGGCCAAGGTCGGGGGCACCCCCGCGCAGGCTCGCGCTGCACTCAACCGTCTGATCGAAGACAACAAGCTCAAGTACCAGGGCCGCGCCCGCGCGACACGGTACTTCCTCGCGAACTAAGACCCCCACGACCCGTGCTCTGCGCAGCCCCCAAAGCGGGGCACGGGACAAACCGAGAGCACGCCCTACGGCGTGCTCTTTTTTTGTCGGGTCGGTCGCATCTCGTACTTGTCGAGCAGGCGCAGCAGGTAGACGCGATCGATCTCCGCGGCGCGGGCAGCTCGGGTGATGTTGTTGTTGTGCTTCTTCATCAGCGACTGCACGTAGGCGAGCTCATACCTGCGGACCAACATCGCTTTGCCCGTCTTGAACGGGATGACGGGGTCGACCTGGGTCGAGAACTCTTGGATCAGCGAGGCTTCGTCGGCGCCCGCAGGTTCCGGCTGTCCAGTGCCGTGCTCTGCGTCGACGCCCCCCAGCGCCGCGGCACGCTCGAGCACGTTGCGGAGCTCGCGAACGTTCCCCGGCCAGGCGCGGGCCTTGAGTGCAATGACCGTCTCAGGGTCGATCGAGAACGCAAACCCGCCGCTGGCCTGGTCGGCCATGAACGCGTCGATGTACAGCGGGATGTCGTCCGGTCGGTCGCGCAGCGCGGGCATGTGGAGGCTGACGACGGCCAGGCGAAAATACAGATCGGACCGGAACGTCTCACGATTGACCTCGCGACGGAGGTCGCGATTGGTCGCCGCGATCAGCCGCACGTCGACGTCGCGGGCGCTGGACGAGCCCAGGGGTTGGACGCGGCGACGCTCGATGACACCGAGCAACCGCGTTTGGAGCTCGAGCGGCAGCTCCCCGATCTCGTCGAGGAACAGCGTGCCCCCGCTGGCGGACTCGAACGCACCCACCCGAGCCTTGTCGGCCCCCGTGAACGCGCCGCGCTCGTGGCCATACAGCTCGCTCTCGATGAGCGTGGGTGGAAGTGCGGCACAGTCGACGACCACGAACGGTCCGTCGCGCCGATCGGAAAGCTCGTGCAGCGCCTGGGCGGCGACCTCCTTGCCCGTGCCGGACTCCCCCGTGAGGAGCACCGTTGTGTCCGAGGGCGCGACGCGTCGGACCAGCTCGAACACCTGGCGCATCGCGGCACTCCGACCGAGCAGCGGACCGCAGCGGGTCTCGCGAGACAGCGGCACGTCGACCGTCTCGTCGCGCGGCGCCATTTTGATCCGCGTTTCGCCCGCGGTGATCGTTGCGCCGCCCGCGAGCACGACTTCGCCCAGCTGCATGCCATCGATGCGCGTGCCGTTGAGTGAGTCGAGGTCGCGGATGGCGTAGCCACCGGCGACCAGCTCGATCTCGAAGTGCTGGCGAGACACCGTGGGGTCGGTCAGGACCAGGTCGCACGTGGCGTGCGTGCCCACGACGATGCGGTCGCCCTCGAGCTCTACCCGCGCCTTCTTGTCGGGGCCGCGGACGACATCGAGGCGAAGCCTTCGGCGTCGCAGCCCTGAGATCCCGTCCCCTGATCCGATCTGCTGGGTGTGCAGCGGCGCTTCGCTCATGCACGCGCAGTCTATCAGTTCGGCCAGCGGGTCAGCTGCACCTCGCGGCCGCTCTTGATCTGCACGATGCTGACCTTCGTCCCGACCGCGGGATTGCTCAGCTCAACGCGGTGCCGTCCGACCGGAAGGCGAGCCTCCACGGGGACTCGCCCCCAGGACTTTCCGTCGATCGAGACCTCCGCCCACGGCAGGGTATTGACCTTGAGCAGTCCCTTGCGCGCTTTGGGCGGCTTGGCTGGGGCGTCGTCTTTTTGAGGTGGGTCGTCCCCCGCGCCCGCGGCTGAGTCGGGGTTCATGGGCGCGACGGCAAGCGGGGCCTCCTGCACCGAATCGTGGCGTGGCGTGCCCTGGTCGCCAGTGGGCGGGTCGGCCGGTTGGGGCGCAGGCGAGGCATCAACCGGGGCCTGAGGGGCCGCAGAGGGGGCCGTGCGGGCCACCGCGGTTGAGGGGACAGGCGCCGTGGAGTTGCGCGGCACCGCGCTGCTCCCCCCAAATCCGGCGACGATCACCACGGCAGCGAGGGCAGCAACGGCAGCCCCGGCCAACGCCGTGCGTCTCCAGCGGGGCGGGGCCTTCGTCGTTGGCTGGGCTGGGCGCGGACGTGTGACGTCATCCTTGACTGCAGACAACAGTGCCGAGTCCAGGGCGACTCGCAGCGCCGCAGGTTTGTCGCGCTTGGCTCGACGCACCAGCTCGGCAACCACCTCACCGCTCGGGCGTACCCGCTTGTCCGCCGCCCAGTCGCGCAGGCGGTCGGTCAACGCCCGCATCGACGGGACCCGATCACCGGGTCGGGCCGCAGTCGCATCGGTCATGATCGCCCGCAGCGAGTCGTCGACGCGGGGATCGGCCGAGGTGTCGGCGTCCTCCGCTGACTCGATGAGCTCGCGCATGACTGCGCCCAGCCCGTACACATCCGTTCGACCATCCACCGGGTCGCCCGATGCTTGCTCTGGGGCCCAGTACGCAGGCGTGCCCTTGAGCTGCCCGGGAAGGGTCTCTTGGTCGCGGTTGGCGACCTTGGCGATCCCAAAGTCCGCCAGCTTCACGAGACCATCCCGTGACAGCAGGATGTTGCTCGGCTTGACGTCGCGGTGCACGACGCAAAGCGGCATGCCGTCATCGTCGAGCAGGCGGTGGGCGTACGCGAGCGCTGCGGCGACGCACTCCACGATATGGATGACGGCCTCGAGCGGCAGTCGCTCGCCGCGGCGGCTCAGGTCGCGGCCCAGCTCGGCGAGGGTGCACCCACGGACGTGCTCCATCACGACGTACGGCAGCCCGTCCTGAACCGCAAAATCGAACACCTGGACGATGTTTCCGTGTTGGAGCCGCTTGGCCAGGCTAGCTTCGCCGATCAGGCCCTCGACAACCTCGGCAATGTCGGCCACATGCGGGCGCAGGCATTTGACGACGACCTGCTTGTCCCAACCATCGGTGTCGTCGGCGTGCGCGACAAACACATCCGCGACGCCTCCCGTCCCGATGCGCTCGCTGACGCGATAGCGCCCGAGCCGCGTGGCCGCGGTCATACGGCGATGATACCGTATTGCTCCGGTGATGCCGCAGCTGCCAATCGCGACATCGCTGTGTATGGCGCTAACGCTCGCCCTAGCCCCTGTGCGGCTGGTTTGGGCGGGGGCGCCGCCTCCGACGGACGGCACCGTGATGGTCTGGCCGGCCGATGCTACCGACGACACCACGGAGGTGGAGCAGGCACTGATCTCCGCGGGGCACACGGTGGTGCCGTTTGCACCTATTGCCGACTCACTGCGCACAAGTCGGGCGCAGGAGCGCGACGCGGCGGGCGTGGTGCTTGCCTCGGTCGAGGCGGATCTCGCCCGTGCACAAGAGCACTATCTGGCCCAGTCCTGGGACGAAATGGTCGACGGCCTCGCGCGTGCCGAGGATCGTGCTCTGTCCGTACTGGCACGACCCGAGGCGTGTGGCGCGTTGTGGGAGTTCGAGTTCCGACGAGGCCTCGGCCTCGGTGCCCGCAACGGAGAGGGCGACGTCGAGCGCCGCCTGGAGCATTTCGCTCTCGCATTCACGATCGACCGCAAGCGACGGCCGCTGGGCGATCTGTATGGGCCGGATGTCGCAGCAGCGTTTCTCGGGGCCGTCGAAGCGGTCAACGCCCACACCGCGCGACCCACCGCACTCGAGCTCTCACCGGCCGATGCTCGTCTGACCATCGACTGCGTGCCCGTGCCCGATGGGGCGCCCGTGTCGCTGCCCCCAGGGCTCCACGTCGTGTTGGTCGAGGCGCCTGGGTACCAACCCCACGCTGCGGTCATCGATCTGGTGGCGGGCGCACCGCTCTCGGTCACCCTCGCGCCCGACGTGACCGACGACCCCGTGCGCAGGGTCGCCGTGACGTGGCCCGGTACCCGGCTTGTTCCCCACGGAGCGGCGTCGGTCGGCGCGATCGAAGGAATCGCCGCGGACCGTGGTGTCGATCGTTGGGTCGCGCTGTCGCCGTCGGAGGGCGGCACTCGAGCCGAACTGTGGCACGCGGGTCGCCGTATCTCGACGGTGCACGATGCACGGGCATCGTCCGCGGCCGTGACGGTCTTGCGCCCGGTTCCCCTGGTGGGGCCTGCCGTGCCCCCACCGGCAGTGGTCGTCTCCCAGCCGCCGGGCGACGGCGATACACCCAAGCCGTTGGTGCGAAAGTGGTGGTTTTGGACAGCAATTGCGGGCGGCGTCGCGGCCACCGGCTTGGGGCTCGGCTTGGGCCTCGGGCTTCGCGACGAGACGCCGGACCGACTGCAGATTACCGTCCGCTAGAGCTGAACGAAGCGCTCGATAGAGGGCTTGCGCCCGTGATGATGCAAGTGCCAACTGAGGAGAACGCATCGAGTGGCGCGTTTTAGCGGTGTGCGTCGTCGTGAATCGCCCGATGTCCCATGCCGTCGCCGCCCTTGTCGCCTTTGGCCTGGCCTGCGGGTCTCCCAGCACGGCTGCGGCCTCGGCCCCGAACAAAGCCGCGGCCAGGGCGCCCACGAGCGTGGCTCAGCTCGCGCCCGCCAAAGAGCTTGTGGTCCGCACGCAGTCGGGCCACAAACTCGCGGTGATGGTGTTCCCGTCGGTCTCGTGGTCACCCGATACGGGCATGGCGCGAGGTACCCAGGACCGGCTGGCGATCGCTGGCATGGGCACCGAGGTCGTCGTGCTTGCGGTTGCCCCGGATACGGCACAGGCAGACATCGCGCCCACTGTCGACATGCTCCGACGCCTGGGAATGGCGGTCGTGGCGTACGCGCCGGTCTCGCTGAACGTCAACGAGGCGCGGCCCCGAGTCAACCCGAAGGTCCTCGAACGAAACGCGTTGCACGCCATGATCACCTGGACGAAGGCCTCCGCGGATGTGCCGGTCAGCCTCTTCGGACTTGGGAAGGGGGCGGAGCTGGCTTTGCGGGTCGGTGCGACTCGAACCGCCGACGTCTCCTCCATCGTCGCTCACGGCGCTTCGACACGTGCGCTGAAGGCGTCCTCGGCCCGGCTTGGGCGAGCCGGCAACGGGTTCGAGGGCGTTCTTGTGATCACCGACGCTGGCGACAGCCGCAGGAAGGGCGGCGAGGAGGAGGTCCAGGAGGAGGAGGTCCAGGAGGAGGAGGTCCAGGCCGTCGCAACGTGAAACGCGACACGGGCGGGGGCGGCTGAGGCGGAAACGTCGCTGCGGAGTATAGGCGCTCGGTGGATGTACGGGCCATCCGGCAAGGCTCAGGCCTGCGACTGCGTCATTCCTGCACGGCCGGGCACGGAAGGTCGGCCGTGAACTCGCGTCCGCCCGGGCCCGTCACGACGACGACATCCGTGCCGTCGTAGGTCCACGACAAGATGCTGCCCGTGCCATAGGCCATCTCGATATACCCAGCCGTGGGGCAGTGCGTGGGGCAGTACGCCACATCGCTGGCCGACACGACGATCTCACCGACGTCGAGATCACCGTCTTGCTGGGTGTCGCTGTCGGTAAGCTCCAGGCGCGCGTCCAAGCTGATGTCCATGCAGCGCGTCGCAGGGTCCACAAGCCAGGACGCCGTGGAACGCGTCGTGTATTGGTTGCCGCCGGGCGCCTGGAGCGAGAATCCGTTGGCGGTCTCCCACGTCATGAAGGCCTCCGCGTCGACGATGGAGTCGCGAATGATGATCGGCCCGCTGAACCGCGACGCCGTCTCGTCGTTCGGGTCCGTGATCGTGAACTCGGGTCGTCCAAGGTCCCACTGCAGGCTGAGGCTGCACAGGTCCTCCGACACTGTGCCCTCGTCGCTTGGGCAAGGCCCGCCCTCGACGGTGAGGTTTGCTTCCAGTGAACCGCTGAACACAAAATCGCCGACAAGGCAGTTGGAGAACGCCGCGTCGACGTACGCGACGCCATCGGTTTCGACGGTCAGCTCGCAGTTCAAGGAGCCAAGGATGAGCTCCGCCCTGGCTTGCGTGACCGCGATTGCCAGCCTGGCGGTGACTTCGGGGTCGAGGGGATGCCAGCCCGGGTCGGCGCCGAACAGCTCGGCGACATAGGCCAGCAGCGGGACCGTCGCGAGGGTGTCGTGGGTGCGCTCGAACACCGCCTGGTCGGCGGCCGCGGAGTCCTCGGGCTCGGCGGTCTCGGGCGTGCACGCTGCGGCGGCGCCGAGCGAGAGCGTCGCGGCGAACGTCAGCACCGAGTGCGTGAGGGGGGCCATGGGGGAGGGGTCCGGGCGTGGAGCGTCTGGTGCGCCGAGGCAGGGACACGCGGCGGACGGCGAGGTGTGCATGCACGATGTCGGGCCTTGCTTGTGGGCGCAACCTTGCCCGCAGTCCATGGCCAACAGGTGCGTGTGTTTGCCTATGGGCACTGAGGAAATGCCTCCGCGACACATTGTTCGCACCGCATGATGATCTCGAGGACACCGTCGTCGTCGACGTTGGCGAGATCGGCGCGCCCGCACACGGGAAAGGGCTCCGCCTTGAAGCAGCTACCCGCCTCGGTGCGGCCCACGATGTTGATCTGGGTCGCGCCCTCGACCTGAGTGTCGATCAACGGCTGCTGGGTTTGGCTTCGGAGCACCTCGGCAAGGTCGTCGATCGAGCCTGGTGGCTCGAGCACGTCCACGCATCGTTTCTGCAGGTTGCAGGTCTCGTCGCTGTTGCGGAAGCCAAACACATCGACGGAGAGCATTTTCACGGCGGAGAGTTGCTCCGCGGTGCAGTCATCCTCGATGAGCTGCAGATCGACGACGACGACGTCGTCTGCACACCCGCACGGCAGCGCCGCGGACAGCGTGGCGACTAGCGCAGGCGTCTGCGCTATCCGCCTCCAACGCCGCGAGACTAGAGGTGATAGGGAGCCAACCCAGCGGACTGCTTCGCCCATCCATCGCACAAGCGAGCGGGCGTCATCGGGCGCCGAAGTGCGGTGAGCGAACTTGCGCAACGTCGGCAGGATACAGCCCCGTCATGCCAGACGCCCGGCCATAGACGCGAGTCCACTGTGGTGCGAAGTTGCGGCCCCTCCGCGGGCGATGTGCTTGTTGCGCAACGACAAATCCACGGTTGGAACATGGTCCGTCGTGTGCTTGGGTGGTCCCCGATGTTGACTCGGAAGCTCGCTCGCGCTCGATTGTCCCGGTGTGCCCTCGTTGCGGGGGCGTGGATGGGAATGCTGTCCGCGTGCGGGAGCAGCGAGGCGCCAGCGTCCTCGGCGGATGACGCTGCCGACGGGACCGCGGCCGATGACGGAACAACCGCAGCGACTGGCGAAGGCAGCGTCGGCGAGCCGGCAGCCGTCACCTACTGGACCGACATCAAGCCCCTGCTCGATGCACGCTGTGCGGGATGCCATATCCCCGACGGCATTGCTCCGTTTGCCCTGGAGACGTTCGACGATGCGGTCGCCTTCGCGCCGAGCGCGGTACCGAGTGTCCTGGCCAAGACCATGCCGCCGTGGCCTCCCAACGCGGATTGCTCCGAGCATGTCGCCGATCGCAGCCTCACCGACGAGCAGATCGATCTGTTCATGGAGTGGATCGATCTCGGGATGCCCGAAGGCGACCCGGCCAACGAGGGCGCGCCCATGGATGCGGTGAGCCCAGGCCTGAGCCGGATCGATCAGACGATGGCGATGCCGGAGGCCTACGCCGTGCAAAACACGCCTGATGACTACCGCTGCTTTGTGCTGCCTTGGCCCGAAGAGCACACGACTACGAAGTACGTGACCGGCTTTGGGGGCGTCCCGGGAAACAGCAAGACGGTTCACCACATCATTGCGTTCCTCGCCAGTCCCAGCCAAGCGGCGGACTACGTCCAGATGGATGAAGACGATGAGGGCCCGGGCTACGAGTGCTTCGGAGGCACGGGCGGAGACAGCCGCACGTGGCTCGGTGCGTGGGCACCCGGGGGCGGCGGCAGTGATCTGCCCGACGGGTTGGGACTCGCCGTCGAGCCCGGATCTGCGATCGTCTTGCAAGTCCACTACAACGCACTCACCACCGACGAGGCACCAGACCTGTCGTCGATCGAGCTCAAGCTCGACGACGAAGTCGAAAAGCAGGCGTTTGTGATCCCGTTTGCCAACCCCGCGTGGCTGCTCGGCGGGATGCACATTCCCGCAGGGGAGCCCGACACGATGCACACCTTTGACGCGGACATCGCAGACATCGCGGGGCAGGATGTCTCGGTCTACTCGTCGTCCCTCCATATGCACTTGTTGGGTAGTTCCGCCCAGCTGTCCATCGATCGCGCCGACGGGTCCAACGAGTGCTTGCTGCAGATCGACGACTGGGACTTCGCATGGCAGGGGTCGTACGGCTACAATGCGCCGCGACACCTCACCAGCGGTGATCGGGTGCGGCTGGAGTGCCACTACGACAACTCCGCCGACAATCAGCCCTACATCGACGGTGTCCGCACGGAGCCGGCCGACGCGAGCTGGGGCGAGGGCACGACCGACGAGATGTGCCTCGGGGTCATGCTGGCCACGGTGGATTGAGCGGCTGAAGTAAGCCCCGCTCGACAGGGAACTCAAGTCTGCGACAACGCCGCTCAGGGCTGCGACAACGCGTGCCTGGCCAGGAAGTCGGCCAGCTCAGGCCATCGCACCGCCAGGTAGTCGTACGCGCCCGGCCCGGCCTCTCGCGCCCGATCCAGCGCGCGGCTTTGTCGCTCGCGCGAGTCCCCGCGGTACTCATCATCGGGCGCCAGCTCCAGCGCAAAGGCCTCGAGCATGCGGGTTGTCCTCGCGCCGCCGACCGTCAACAGCGGTTCGGCCGTACGCCACTGCGTGTCCAAGAGCTTGATCGCCTCATGCGGGTCGTTGCCGCGGCACGCCACGTAGACGCGAATCGCCAGCAGTGCTCCCTTACGGTTTTGCGGGAGCTCGGCATCCGCCCGCTCGAGCGTGGCTTGGGCTCGTGGCACCGCGTCGATGATGGCGTACGCATAGGCGAGAGACGCGATGATCCGCCACGACTCGAGCACTCGCCCCGTGCGGCCGACAAAGCGTCCGCAACCCAGCGCGCGCTCCAACGCCGCGATCGCCTGGTCGGGGCGAGAGCGTCGTAGCTCGATGACACCCCACACCGCTACCGACACCGCGTGCGCCAGTCCAAAGCGAGGGCCGTGCATGAGCAGGCTGCGCCCCAGGCGGGCAGCTTCGCCAACATCGTCGCGTGCCAGCGCTGCCTGGATATCGCGTTGTTGCGATACGGAGCGGAACCAGACCCGCCGTCGGCGGATGATCCACGCAAAGGTCAAGAGGATGACCGCCAGGCCGACCGATCCCGAGAGGCCGAACAGCACGCTGACGAACTGCAGACCGACGTAGCCGCCGAGCATGAGCCCGATGTCGCGACCCCGAGAGGTCGGGCGAAGCCGACCGTCGGGAACCGTGACCAACTCGGTCGACTCCGAGGTGTCCAGCGCAGTGTCGCGAGCAGACATCGGCGGTGGCTACGCTTTGGCTCCCGGAAAGCGCTTGTCACCCTCGCGGCGCGTGATCTGCAGTTGGTCGAGATGCTCCAGCAACGGCACCGCGTACTTGCGAGACAGGCCAGTGATCCCTTTGAGCGCCTGCACGTCGATCGTGCCGTGCTCGCCGAGGTGACTGCGGACTTCGGTGACCACGCTTTGGTGCGCCTCGGTGGCCATCGAGATGTCCGGTGTGATCTTCACCAGGCGCCCCGTCCGTTGCAGCACCCCCAGCATCTCCAGCGTCTTGCGGGGGTCCAGCCCGCACTCGGCGGTCACCTCCTTCACGGTCGGCGCGGTAATCCCGTGCCGTGCGTAGACATCCAACAGACGCTGCATGTGCTCGGGGAGCTCGCCGCCGGCCTGCACACCCTTGCCGGGTCGGGCGATCGTTCCCGCGTCGTCGACGGTTTGCAGGACGCCCCGTTCCAGCGCTTGGTCCAGCGCCCACGCTGCGATGTCGGGTGCGATGCGGTTGCCGAGCATCGCTTCGACAGTTGCCCGCCCGGCGCCCGGTTGCATCGGGTTGTCGACATGGAATCGGTCGACCGCGGCGACGACCCGAGCGACGAGGGGGCGCACATGTTCGATGTGCGCCCAGCGCTGGAGGTCGCGGTCCTGCGCGCTCAGTCCAACCAGCTGCGGCTTCTTCCCCGTGGCCAGCGCCATGAGGCGGTCACGGGCATCCGCGATGCCCGATCTGCGACCGAGCTCCGTCGTGTCGGCGGCGAGCGTGCCCGCATCGTGCACGAGCGCGACAAGCCGTCGGTCGAGGTCGGGCTCGGTCAATGCCCGACCGACCTCGACCCAGCGGGCCCGCTGGCCGCGACCTTGGGACGGGGCCGGGTCGGTCACAACCCCGCCGCCGATCGTTCGACCCTGATCTTCGCTGGCGGTCGTGGGCGGCGGGCCAGAAAAATCGCGCACGACGACGTTCATGTCTCGCCAAACCGGAACGGGTGTCTCCAGTCGCACCCGCACCAGCCCCTCCCGCCCGGCGGCCACCTGGACCTCGCCGTTCTTCGTGTCTTCGTTGGCAGCGTCGTCGTCTGCCGATGGCGCCAGCCACAGGGGGTCGAGACGGCCGACCGCAAAGGCGGTGCCTGCACAGACTTGAACCACCGTGCCGCGGGTCCACGGTGCGGTGCGACCGGGAAGATGCTGCATCGCGACGTGGAATACGGTGCCGCGCTCAACCTGCGGGCCCGAGGTCAGCACATCACCGCGCGAGACCTCCGATAGCTCCACGCCCGCCAGATTCACCGCGACGCGGGAGCCGGGCGCAACGCGCCCTTCATCGCTGCCCCGAACCTGGGCGGCGCGCACGCGAACTGTCCGAGCGTCGCGGGCATCCCCTGCGGGCACGAGCGTCAGGTTCGGATTCTTGACGACATCCAAAGTCCCGCACAGCTGTGTGCCTGTCACAACGGTGCCGTGCCCCTTCATGGTGAACACACGGTCCAGAGGGATGACCGGGTCGCCGACCGCGTCGCGGCGCGGGAGGGCGCTGGCGAGCTTTTTGATCGCCCGCTTGAGCTCATCGAGGCCCTCGCCCGTCTGGGCGCTGAGCGGCACGATCGGCGTGTCTTCAAAGACGGTGCCCGCGAGGCTCTCGCGAACATCATCCGTGGCCAGCTCGATCGCCTCTGGGTCGTTGTCGAGCCGGTCGATTTTTGTGAGGGCGACCAAGCCGTGTCGCACCCCGAGCAATCGGCATACATTGATGTGCTCGCGCGTCTGAGGCATGACGCCGTCTTCCGCCGAGACCACCAGGATCACGATATCGATTCCGCCCGCGCCCGCGATCATCGTCCGTACGAAGTTCTCGTGCCCGGGGACGTCGACAATGCTCGCCTGGAGCTCCGGGGTGATGGCCCAGGGCGCAAAGCCCAGCTCAATCGTGATGCCGCGACGCTTCTCCTCGGGCAGGCGGTCCGTGTCGGTGCCGGTCAGCGCGCGGACCAGGGTCGTCTTGCCGTGGTCGATATGCCCAGCTGTGCCGAGAATGAGCGAACGGGGGGTTCTGGCCACTGGCGACAGTGTCCCCTCGGCGTCGTGTTTCTGCTAGTGTGGTCCAGCGATGGCGCAGCCTGACTCGGACGCGGTTCCGGCCACAGTAGGCCGCTACGAGGTTCGACGCGTCATCGGCTCGGGCGGGGTTGGCGTCGTTTACCAGGCGCACGACCCCACATTGTCCCGGGATATCGCGGTCAAGGTTCTGCGGTCCGACCGCTTCGCCAAGGGTCACCTTGCTGAGGCTCACGAGCGGCTGCGATCCGAGGCGCGCACGATGGCTCGGCTGGCCCACCCCAATGTCGTCACCGTGTTCGATGTCGGCACGCATGACGACGCCGTGTTCATCGCGATGGAGTTGGTCGAGGGGCCGTCGATGCGCGACTGGATGCGGTCGACGGCGCGCCACTGGCGCGAGGTCTTGGCCATGTATTTTCGGGCTGGGCTGGGCCTGGCCGCCGCGCACTCCGCAGGAATTGTGCACCGCGACTTCAAGCCGGCCAATGTCCTGGTCGGCACCGATGGCCGCGCGCGCGTGACGGACTTCGGGCTCTCGAGCGGCGCTGGCCCCGTTGGGATGTGGGCGGACTCCGACGACTTGTACGCAACCGACGATGGGTTCGACCCCGCCGCTTCGCACGACGCCAACCTGCCATCCGCAGAGGACTCCCTCGCGGACCTCACCGTTGGGACTCGCACGGTCGACATCCGCGGCATTGCAGGCGCCGACCTCGAGACGACGGTCGTCGAGGGGCAGCCCGGCGTCGACACGCTGGCGTCCGGTGTGCTCGCCGACGGAACGGTGTCTCAGCTGGGACTGTCGCGCGATGGGGTGGGGGCGACCGGGGGCGGCGGCCCAGGGCTTGTCGCCGGGACACCAGCGTACATGGCACCTGAGCTCTTCACGGGCGGAGGCGCCGACGCCCGCAGCGATCAGTTCGCATTCGCGGTCTCCCTGTGGGAAGGCGTCTACGGATCGCGTCCGTTTTCGGGTGAAACCGCCGCCGAGCTTGTCGAGGCCGTGGTCGCCGGAAACATCAACGAGCCGCCCGAGTCGCGGGTGCCCGCTTGGGTCGATCGCATCATGCGGCGCGCGCTGCTGCGCGACCCCGCGCTGCGCCACGAGAGCATGCGCTCGATGCTCGCGTCGTTCGCGTTCTTGGCCAAGGTCATGCTCGACTAGTCACGCCGCCCTCGACCGCGCTCTACCTAGGTTCGAGAAGCGATTTTCCGCAGTGTTGGCGGGAGGTTGCGGCAAACGATGGAATGGATCTGGGCGTCTGTGCGACGTATAGCAGCGCGTGAAGCGAGCCGCCGTCATCGCCAGTGTTTTTGGCCTGCTGTTGGAGCCCAGTTTGGGCTCAGCACGCGTTGCCCCCGACAAGGAGGAACGCTGCAGCTACGAGGTCGTTTCTGGCGATCACCTGGGCCGAATCGCGAACAAGGTTGGTCTGACGCAGAAGGAGCTGCTGGGCGAAAACCCGAAGCTCGCCCGGGATCCCGACAAGCTTCGGGTCGGGCAGACGTTGGACGTTTGTGTCGCCGCGACCAAGTCCTCGAGCAAGTCGTCCTCGAAGACAAAGAAGGCGGCTGCTGAGAAGCCGGTTGGCAAGCGTTGCGGGCACGGCGGGCGAATCGTCGACCACGAGATCGCCAAAGGCGACAACCTCAGCAAGATCGCCAGTCGCTACGCGGTGACCGAAAAAGCGATCATCGGTCGCAACGCGAAGCTGCGTCGCAACCCGAACCTGCTGGTGGTCGGCCAGACCGTCGCCGTCTGCGCTGACGAGCAGGCCGCCAAGAGCCCCAAGTCCAAGACCTGTGGTTATCGCACGCCGTTGCTCAAGCACCAGGTTGTCCCGGGTGAGCACTTGGGACAGATCGCAGGGCGGTACGGCGTACGGCGCGGGGACTTGGTCAAGTGGAACGCCAAGCTTCGCTCCAACGCGGATCTCCTCAGCGTCGGGCAGACGATTCGCGTTTGTCCGGAGATCGTGCCGCGCCAGCGGACGAAGATCGAATATTCCGTCGCGTCGGGCGACAGCTTTGGCGAGATCGCCAAGCGGTATGACCTGACGCGCAGCGAGCTTGAGAGCTACCAGCGCGGCCGACTCAAAGACACCAGCAAGCTTCGCGTGGGCGACACGTTGGTCGTTTGGGTCGACGGCCCCATCGTCCCTGGGTTCGGCGGCATTGACGACGACAAGGGCGTGCTCAAGGGCGGAGTCCAGCTTCCGCCCGGCAAGCACTATCACATCAAGTGGAAGGCGGCGGCCTGGGGCACGACCAAGGCGGTGTCTGCGATTCAGACCGCGGTCAACGACTACCAGCGGCGCAAGCCAGGTGGCCCCAAGATCCACATTGGCGACCTCTCCAAGCGCGCGGGTGGCCCGTTCAAGCCCCACGTCAGTCACCAGCACGGCAACGACGTCGACATCGGCTACGTGCTCAAGGGCAAGCTCGCCGACGAGACGCGCTTCAAGACGGCCAACAAGAAGAACCTCGACGTGGCGCGCACGTGGCGGTTGCTCAAGTCACTCATCGACACGGGCGACGTCCAGTACATCTTCATGAGTCACAAGCTCCAAAAGCTTGTGTACGAGTACGCCAAGTCCAAGGGCGTCAGCAGTGAGACGCTCGACGAGTTGTTCCAGTACCCGCGTGGTCGCGGCAGAACACACGGCATGATTCGGCACTGGCCCGGGCACGTGAATCACTTTCACGTCCGCTTCCGCCGCTGAGCACGACGGCCGCCCGTGCGGCTGGACGTCCAGCCGTTCGCCGCACAACTACGCGTGCGAGGCTCTTAGAAATTGCACTCGACAACCATCGCCGTGATGTTGTCGGTGCCGCCGGCCTCGTTGGCGCGGTCGATCAAGATGCTCACCGCATCTTCCAGGTCTTCGGTCTCTCGGACGAAGTCCTGGATCTCTTCGTCGGTCAACATGCCCGACAGGCCGTCGCTGCACAGGACGAACCTGTCACCGCTGGCCAGATCGACCTTGCTGATGTCGACAAGCACGTTGTCTCGCATGCCGAGTGCACGCGTGATGACATTCTTGTGCGGGAAGTTGCGGGCTTCTTCCTCGGTCATGTCGGGACGCGCCTCGCGGTAGTCCTCGAGCAGCGAGTGATCGCGCGTCATCGGTTCGATGTTGCCCGCGCGGATCCGATAGCACCGCGAGTCGCCCACGTGCGCGACGTAGCCTTGCTCGCCTTTGACGATGAAGCCGACCAGCGTTGTTCCCATCCCGCGCAGCTGCGGGTTCTTCCCCGCGGACTGATAGATGCGCGCGTTGGCCAAGCGCACGGACGCGACCATGCGGTTTTCCACATAGGACAAATTGTGGTCGTACCGGTACGGCCACGTCGCATCTTGGTCCTTGCTGTGTCGGTAGAACTCGCCGATCACATCGGCGGCGAGCTTGCTCGCAACCTCGCCCGAGGCATGGCCGCCCATGCCATCAGCCACGATGAAAAGCTGCTCATCCTCGATCAGGGCGAAGTAGTCCTCGTTGTGAGTCCTCTTCATCCCAACGTCGGTCTTCGCCGCGTAACGGATGCGCACTTGAGCCACATCGTAGCGATTGTCGGAGGTGGCTCCAAGGGTGCGGAGCGGTTCACAAGTCGCTACCTTGTGGGTTCCTGCGCGTTCGAGTGTGCACCACTTGACAGATGGTCAGTGTTGCCGCAGTGTGTCCGTTCCAGCCATGTCCGACTCAGCCGCCACCCCACCCGATAGGCCCACAACGGCGGCTGACGGGGCCGTACCACCCAGTACGGCCACGATCTGGGTGCTGACGATCGGCGACGAGTTGCTGGCCGGCGACATCGTAGACACCAACGCGGCCTTCTTGTCGCAGTGTTGTCGCGAGGTCGGCATCACGGTGGTGCGCGCAGTCTCGGTCCGCGACCGTATCGATGAGATCGTGGGGCTGCTTACCGAGGCGTCGGAGCAAGGCGTCGGCGCTTGCCTGGTCTCGGGCGGCCTAGGTCCAACAACCGACGATCTCACGACGGCCGCGATCGCTGCGGCGGCAGGCGTCGTCGTCCAGCGCGACGACGAAGCGGTCGCGCGGCTCCGCGAGAAGTTCCGCGCGTTCGGCATCGACGACATGCCGCCCGCCAACCTCAAGCAAGCCGACTTTCCCGTCGGTGCAGAGATCTTGCCCAACCCGATCGGCAGCGCCGAAGGCTTCACCGTTCAAATGGGTGCGTGCCGGGTGTTCTCGATGCCGGGTGTGCCGCGAGAGCTCAAGCGCATGACCCGGGAGCAGGTCTTGCCGCGGCTTGCCGAGGCCTGGTCGCTGCGCGCGGTCTCCCGCCGGATCTATCGCGTCTGCGGGCGCGGTGAATCGTCCGTCGCCCAAAAGATCGAAGCCACGGTCGCCGAGGCGCGGCGCCAGTCGCCCGGCCTGGCCAACCTCTTTGTGCACTACCGAGCATCGATGCCGCTGGTGAGTGTGATCGTCGAAGGCGTTCCGGGCGACGACCCCGCCGAGCCCGAACGCTACGGGGCTGCGGCCACGGCGGACGAGCTCCAGACTCTCGACGCGCCCGTGCTCGAGGCGCTGGGCTCCAGCGTCTACGGCATTGGCGAGGCTGGTCTTGCGGCCCGTGTCATCGGCGCGCTGGGCGAAGCCGGGAAAACGCTCGCCACCGCCGAGTCGTGCACGGGCGGCGGCATCGGAGCGCTCATCACCGCCGTGTCGGGTGCGTCCGCGGTCTTCCTCGGCGGCATCATCTCGTACAGCAACGAGGTCAAGACCCGACGTCTCGGGGTGCCCGAGCCGATGCTGCAAGAGCACGGCGCCGTGAGTGAGCCTGTCGCGCGCGCAATGGCGCAGGGCGCCCGAGAGGCGGTGGGAGCAGATCTCTCGATCGCCGTCACCGGCATCGCGGGCCCAGACGGCGGAACCCCCGATAAACCCGTGGGAACGGTGCACATCGCGGTTTCCGACGGTTCAGAGGTGTCGCACAAGGAACTCCATCTGCGCGGCGATCGTGGCACTGTCCAACGCTCCGCGGCCCTGTGTGCCCTCAAGCTGGTGTGGGATCACCTCGCTTCCCGCGGCCTGGCCACCGTCCGCCCCATGGGCTGAGCCATCCGGCCGAGCGCACGACCTCTCCTCTTCCCGATTCATTTCGTACACGACCTCACCGACCCCAAGAAGCAAGACCGATGGCAAAACAAGACGACCCGAACAAGCAGCGCAACGCAGCGATCGACCTGACGCTGGCGACCATCGAGAAACAGTTTGGCAAGGGGTCGATCATGCGGCTGTCGTCCGGGAAGCTGGCGAATACCGACGTCCAAGTCGTGCCGACCGGCTGCCTCGGCTTGGACATCGCGTTGGGGGTCGGGGGATTGCCCCGCGGACGTGTCGTCGAGATCTACGGACCAGAGTCCTCGGGTAAGACGACCATGGCGCTGCACTCCATTGCCGAGGCGCAAAAGATCGGCGGCGTGTGTGCGTTCATCGATGCCGAGCACGCGCTCGATGTCGGCTACGCGCGCAAGATCGGCGTGCGGACGGATGACCTGTTGGTCTCCCAGCCCGACTACGGCGAGCAGGCGCTCGAGATCTGCGACATGCTGATCCGCTCGGGTGCAGTCGACATCATCGTTGTCGACTCGGTTGCGGCACTCACCCCGCGCGCAGAGCTCGAGGGCGAGATGGGCGACTCCCACGTCGGTCTGCAGGCGCGACTGATGAGCCAGGCACTTCGTAAGCTCACCGGGTCGATCTCGCGAAGCCGGACCATCGTCATCTTCATCAACCAGCTGCGGATGAAGATCGGGGTCATGTTCGGGAGCCCAGAGACGACCACGGGCGGCAATGCGCTGAAGTTCTACTCCTCGATGCGTCTCGACATTCGGCGCATCGGTGCCATCAAGCAGGCCGACAAAGTCGTGGGCAACCGGACGCGGGTCAAAGTGGTCAAGAACAAGCTCGCGCCGCCGTTTCGCGAGATCGAGTTCGACATCATGTATGGCGAGGGGGTGAGCCGCGAGGGCCTGCTCATCGACATGGGCGTCGAGATCAACGCGGTCGACAAAGCGGGCGCGTGGCTGTCGTACAAGGGCGAGCGGGTCGGGCAGGGGCGTGAGAACGCAAAGATCTTCCTCAAGGAGCACCCCGACGTGGCCGCTCGCATCGAGGCGGACATCCTGGCCAAGCACGGGATCCGCGGAGCCGAAGGCGAGGGGGAGGATGCGGGCAAGCCTGCCGAGCCCGCGGCCAAGGAAGTCGTGCCTTCGCCCAAGGCGGGCCCACGGCCCAAGGGCCGCGGCGGCCGCATTCGCAACTAGCTCGGCACTCCCACGGTCCTGTGTCGCGGGGTCGCCCACGGCGGCGACCTCGTGGGGGCCACGTGAGCGCCAGCTACGTGATGGTCGCGTCCAGGGCGTCGCTCACGGTGCCCACCTGAACCAGGGTGAGCCCCTTGGGCGCAGTCACCTTGCGCTTGGTCTTGGCGATGATCGCTCGGGCGAAGCCGAGTCGCGCCGCCTCTGCGAGGCGCGGCTCGAGGCGTGCTGCCTGCCGAATCTCGCCCGTGAGCCCAACCTCCCCGATCGCCACGCAGTCGCGCGCCAGTGGCTTGCGCAGATGGCTCGAGGCGACCGAGAGCAGCACCGCGAGATCGGCCGCGGGCTCGAACAGACGCATCCCCCCTGCGACGTTCACGAACACGTCCTGGTCGAGCGCAAACACGCCACCGTGACGGTGAAGCACGGCCATCAGCATGGCAAGCCGGGTGGCATCGACCCCGACGCACGTGCGGCGTGGGTTGGACCCAAACGACTGCGCCAAGAGGGCCTGCACTTCGAGCAAGAGCGGGCGTGTGCCCTCCAAGCTGGCGGTGATGCACGACCCTGGGCTGTCGGGCGGACGCTCGGCCAAGAACGCTTCGGACGGATTTGAGATCTCGCCGAGGCCCGTGCCCGTCATCTCGAACACGCCCAGCTCCATCGTCGATCCAAAGCGGTTCTTGGTGGCGCGCAGCAGCCGGGTGGCGCGCTCATCATCGCCCTCGAACGAGAGCACAACATCAACCATGTGCTCCAACAGCCGCGGGCCCGCGAGCTGGCCGTCCTTGGTGACGTGCCCGACCAACACCACGGGAATCCCGCGGGACTTGGCGAACCCGATCAGCTGCGCTGACACGGCGCGGATCTGGCTCGCGTTGCCCGGAAGCCCATCGTGGGCGACCGAGTAGATCGTCTGTACGGAGTCCACGACGACGCAAGTCAGCTCATCGCCGAGCTTCTCGGCGGTGCCGACAATATTCTCGGCGTGGGTGTCGGCGAGGATGAGGAGACGATCGGGGCGGCTACCCAGGCGCCGCGCGCGGGCCGAGATCTGGCCGACCGACTCCTCGCCGCTGGCGTACAAAACCGTACCGCTGTTGCGGGCCAGCGCTGCGCCAACCTGCAGCAAGAGCGTGGATTTGCCGATACCAGGAGGGCCCCCGACAAGCACGACGCTGCCATGGACGAGGCCGCCGCCCAGCACACGGTCGACCTCGGCGATGCCACACTGCAGCCGCGGGGCAGGCTCGGGATCGTCGGCCACCGACATCGGGGTTGGCGTCGCGCCCGTGTGCAGCGTGACGCGGCCAGGCGCGGCAGCGGGTGCCTCGGTAACCTCTTCGATGGTGCCCCACGCATGGCACGAGGGGCACTTACCAAACCAGCCCTGGCACAACGCGCTGCACTCGCGGCACTGGTGTTTGATGGGGGGCGCCTTGGCCATGACAAACCCTAGCGCACGGGTGGGCGCTGTGTAGGCGCCCGGCACATTTGCCTGGCCCCGCGGGTCAGGGCGGCTGGTCGGGGCGACCCGACCTAGAACCGGATGCCGACCTGCGCCTGGATCGTCTGGTTGGCGCGCGCGTCCTCGGTGGGAAGGACTCCCGCCCCCGAGTTGATGCGGTTGAACGCGCCGAGCGGGAACATCACGCCGTACTGCAGCTGAAAGAACACCGGCTCCTGCGAGTCGTGGTAGCGCAGCGCGGCATCCAGCTCGATGCCGTAGGAGTAGCGGTTGCCCAGCGTGCCTTCTTTGGCCGCGGCCAAGGCGTACGCGATGTCCGTGCGGGCCGAGAACTCCTTGAAGAAGTAGAACGCAGCCCAGGGCTTGAAGTATGCGGCGTTGCTGATGGTGCCCAGGTGCTCCCGGAACAACAGCAGATCGACGTTGTAGGCCGGGTTGAAGCGGAAGTTGCTCAGCCGGTTGTTGTCGTCTTCGAACAGGACGGGGCCTTGGTTGTCCGAGGTCAGGCTCGGCGTGCCACCGTGGTCGCCCGAGGCGAAGCCCTGGTCAAACCCGATGTGGAAGCGGTCCTTGAAGAAGCCGTACTTGAACTCGAGCGCGTAGCCGAAGTTGGCAACCGTCTTGCGCGTGAGGTCCTCGGAGCCCAACGTCAGGAAGTAGCTGTCTGGGTCCTCGATCGTCTCGTCGAGGTCGCGCATGTTGAACGAGCCGAAGTTGCCCGCGGCCTCGAGCTCGACGCGAAGCGTTCGCCAGTTGACGCGCAGCCACAGGTCCGGCGTCGCGATGATGGCGCGGCGCGAGACAAACTGCTCGGCATACGTCGAATCCAGCACGGTCGCGGAGTAGCTCTGGCCGGACTCGGCGCCGACGGCCTCGTCGACATCCTGATACCGCAGCCAGGTGCGAAAGCCGTAGTTGACCACGGGGCCGCCCAGCGAGAGCTTGCGGCGCAGCATCTCTTGGTCGTCGCGCCGCTCGATCGAGGCGCTCCACTGGTACACGTTGTCGAACTTCTCGGCGGAGAACGCCTGGCCAACCAAGCGCCCCGAGCCGTAGCCCGGCCCAAAGATCTGATCGGTGGTGCGACCACTGGCGGCCCAATCCCAGGACAGGGCCAGCGTGTGCGTGCGGCGACGATCCTTGCCGAAGTCGAATGCGAAGCGCAGCGAGTCGACCGAATCACCGAAGTCACGGTCGAGGTGGCGGATGATGTCTGCCTTCTCGCCGCGGGCGTAGCCGTTGCCGTGGTTGGCGACCAGGCCCATGCCCCACGAGTGCGGCATACGGCCGAACTGTAGATCGAGGCCAAAGCCAAACTTGACGTGGCCCCAAGCGCGCTTGACGACGACGCTGTCGTCCGTGCTGTTGGTCAGCCCTTGCGGCGGCACCTGGGTGCGCGTGAAGAGATCGACGGGGGTGTTGGGGCCGAGGTAGCCGTAGGTGTCGGGCGTGCTGCCGAGTACGACATTGTCGAGCAGGTCGATCTGGCTGTGCACCATCACCGTGTCGGTGACGTGCAGCGTGGGCTCCATGCGCAAGCGGAGGTTGGCGCTGGCGGTGCCATTGCGGCGACGGCAGCGGCTCTCGATGCGCGAGGCGGACACGCCGCGGTCGCTGAGGCGTGCGATGCAACCCGCGTCGTTGGCGGGGAACGACCCGTCGTCGCGAAGCTCGTTGGTCTCGACGGGCGGCTTGAAGAACTTGTTGCCCGGGATGCCCTCGCCGTCGGCGGTGGACGAAGCCAGGCCCAGGTTCAGGCGATGGAAGTAGTCGCCGCGCATCCGCATGTAGCCATGCAGATCGAACAACATAATCCGACGCTGACGCTCGGGCTGGGCCGCGACGGGCTCGATCGGTCGCAGCGCCTCTTTGTCTTTGGGGGCCTCTTCGGCGGGGCCTTCCTTCTTGTCGGCGCGCCCGCCAGGGCCACCAGGGGGGCCGCCGCCCGCCGCGGGGCCAGCACCAGGGCCGCCAAGTCCGGGTGGACCGGCGTGGGCGAGGGGGGCGTCCGCGAGGCCAAGCCCCACGAGGGCGACCGCGACGAAAAAGGACGAGCGCATGCGCGAAGCATGGTGGCGAACGAAACCGTAGGAACGGCGTCGTGAATGCGTATTGGCAGCCATCAGCAGGCGCGAGGCGCCGCAAGCTAGCAACCGCCCTCCGCAAGAGTCAACCGCGCAGGGACGGGCCTGAAAAGCCGCTTTTCGGGGTCCTGCAGCCGCGGTAGTAGGCTCAGCGGGTCATGGTGACAGCTTCCGTTAGCAAGTGGCAGCCTGGGCAACTCCTCTTCGTCGGCTTCAAGGGCACGACACTGCCGCCGGATCTCGCCCGGCGGCTCGCTGCGGGCCGAATCGGGGGTGTGATCCTGTTCACGCGGAATCTGGCGACCGTGCAGCAACGCCCGGACGCCAGGGGGCGCATGCCGCCCCCGCAATTGGACCCGGTGGCGATTCGGCACCTCATTCGCTCGATCCACGAGGCGGCGCCGCCCGATGTGCCCGTGGTGGTGGCGATCGATCAAGAAGGGGGGCGCGTGCAGCGGCTGCGCGCACCGTGGACGCGTTGGCCCCCGATGCGGCACCTGGGCGAGGTGGCCGAGGACGCCCAGACGCGCGCGGTGGCGCTCGCGCTCGCCACGGAGCTTCGCGACCTCGGCATTGCGCTGGACTTCGCGCCCGTCGTCGACGTCGACACCAATCCGGACAACCCGATCATCGGTGACCGGGCGTTCGGCCGCACGCCCGAGGTCGTCTCTCGGCACGCCTCGATCATGATCGAGGCCATGCAAGCGACCGGCGTCGCCGCGTGCGCCAAGCACTTTCCCGGGCACGGAGACACGGTCACCGACAGCCATCTCGAGCTGCCCCGCCTGCCGCACGACATCCATCGCCTGCGGGCCGTCGAGCTGCCGCCGTTTGCCCAGGCGATAGCCGCAGGCGTCGCAAGCATCATGAGCGCCCACGTCGTGTTCGACGCGCTCGACAAAAAGCGCCCCGCCACACTCTCGCCCGACGTCATGAACCTCCTTCGTGAGGAGCTCGCGTTTGACGGCGTTGTGTTTTCGGACGACCTCGAGATGAAGGCGGTCGCCGACAACTTCTCGCCCCGCCAGATGGTCGAGGGGATCCTCGACGCCGACGTTGACGCTCTGTTGGTGTGTTCACACGTTGGACTGCGCGACGAGGTCCTGCAGCTCTTGGAGCGCCAGCCCGATGGACGCATCGAGCGCGCAGTCGAGCGCATGGTGAGGTTCAAGTCCACGTTTGCTCCCGCCGCGCGCGAGGTCGCGTTGGCGGAGCCGAGGCAAGCGCCGCCGTACCCAGAGCACGAGCGTCTCGCCGAACGCCTCCAACATCGGTAGCCTCAAGGCCGATGCGCGCCTACCTCGATATGCTGGCTGAGATCCTCGAGTCCGGCGTCGACCGCGACGACCGCACGGGCACGGGCACACGCTCGGTCTTTGGCCGCCAGCTGCGATTCGATCTGTCCAAGGGCTTTCCCGTGGTGACCACCAAGAAGGTCCACCTGCGATCGATCATCGTGGAGCTGCTGTGGTTCCTACGCGGCGAGACCAACATCGCGTTTCTCAAAGAGAACGGGGTCTCGATCTGGGACGAGTGGGCCGATGCGAACGGAGACTTGGGCCCCGTGTACGGCAAACAGTGGCGCTCGTGGGCGGCGCCCGATGGGCGGACGGTCGACCAGATCTCCCAAGCCGTCTCGCTCATTAATCACGATCCGAACTCGCGACGCATCGTGGTGAGCGCCTGGAATCCCGCCGACCTGCCCGCGATGGCGCTCGCGCCGTGCCACTGCTTGTTCCAGTTCTACGTCGCCAACGGCAAACTCAGCTGCCAGCTCTACCAGCGCAGCGCCGACTTTTTCCTTGGCGTGCCGTTCAATATCGCCTCGTACGCGCTGCTCACTTTAATGATCGCGCACGTGACGAACCTTGAGCCCGGCGAGTTCGTGCACACGTTTGGCGACGCCCATCTGTACGCCAATCATGTCGAGCAGGCCCGACTGCAGCTGAGTCGCGAACCAAAGCCGCTGCCCACCATGCGGCTGAGCGGTGACCGGACCTCGATCTTCGGGTTTGAACTCAACGACTTCGTGCTCGAGGGCTACGATCCGCATCCGGGGATCAAGGCGCCGGTCGCGGTGTAGGCCAAATCGGCGTGCCAGCCAGCGCTGGCTGCGCGGCGCATTTCGTCCCATTTCATCCCATTGTGGCCCAAGAGCGTTGTCTGGGCGTTGCTGCATCCGCGATAATGAACGCCGATGGATGGTGGCAACGGTGGAGGGCGCGCTTGGGGTAGACGACGTGCGAAGAGGATGACCACCAGCATCTCCGCTGCGGCGTTCATCACGACGTTTGGATTGGCAGCTACGGCAGCCGCCGATGACCCTCAGCCCCAGCGCTCCGTCGCGGCCCTGGAGGCGCCTGACGTCAAGCAGATGGGCGGCTCCGTCGAGATGGCGGTGGCCGCCCGCACCGAGGTCATCACCGACAGTGACACAGCCGCCGAGCCCAATGGTGTGCGGCAGACCGCTTCGCTCTCGCCGATGATGCGCATCGACCTCCGGGTTCGCGACGAGGTTGAACTGGCCGCGGCGTTTGGGTTGGTCACGGTCTTCAGCAATGGCCCCGAGGGCGAAACCCAATCCGCCCGTCCGAGCAACATTTCGTTTGGTGGGCGCAGGCTGTGGGAGTGGTCCGACACAAGCAGTCGCACGTCTTCCAAGCGGTTTCGTGCCGCGGACGTCGGGTTCGAGTTCGCGATCCCCACCGGAACCGCGCAGGGGCAGGATGAGGTAGACGCGTTTGAGTACGCGCTCGCGGGGCGCGGCGGTCTCGGACCCTGGGCGTGGATGCCCAACACGCTGGGGCTGGTGCTTCCTGCGCGCGTGCGGGCGCAAGTCGCTCGGCGTTGGGTGGTCGAGTCGACGGGGGCCCTGGCGGGCATGTTTCCCAGCATTGGTGACATCGACCCGCCGACCGCGGCCGCACAGCTCACCGGAGGTGCACGCTGGGTGCTCCCTTGGGTTGCGCTCGGGATGCAGGCGAGCGCGGTCTACAACGGCCGTCGTCAGGGCGACAAGACGCAGACCGCGGTCGCCCCCTCGCTCGACACCAATCTGTGTCGTCGCGGCGGGCGTCGGATCTCAGGGTCCATCCCGGGAACTTCGGCGCGCTGCCCGGTCAGCCTGAGCGCGAAGTTCCACATGAACCTCGACGCGCCGTACGGATTTGTGCGCGACGATTCGCTGTCGATTTGGGGCCTCCACTTCGGCTTGGCTTGGGCCGCGTTCTAGCGGGCACGCCAACTCACGCGAATTTGTTGCGGGTCGAGAAAGCTCGACGTCGGTCGGTGGGGGTGGATGTCGGTGTTGGTCGGCGTTGCAGAATGCAACTGCGCGACATCGATGTCGCACAAAGAAAGTGTCTGATCGAAGCGCGGGCGGCGGGCACTACCGAAACGACCTCGTGGAACCCGGAACACGAAACAAAGGTGGCGCGTGTCACAACCCGAAATGGCCCGCATTGGATAGGGGCACAAAGTACGTCGGGCGGTGTTACGCAAGCAGCCGGCGAACTGCTGGTGTTCCATTCCATCCACTGCGCGGGCGGGCACGTCTTGTCGTGACCCAAACGCGCTAAACCCCCCAGCGGACTCGAAAAATCTGTCCCAACTGGGTTGAGAACTCCCCTGCACACCACTAGTCTGAAACACGATGCGAAGCTCATTTTTGACATTGCTCTTTGCCGTGGCGATGCCCGTCTCGCTCGGCTCGATGGCCTGCTTCCTCTCAACGGAGGGCGATGGCTACGACTACGAGACTTACGGCGGAACCGACGGAGGAACCTGCGAGGTTGGCCACGAGGGGTGCGACTGCACCAGCGGTGGCTCCTGCAACCCAGGGTTCTTCTGCGACAACAACCAAAACAAGTGCTTCTTGGACACCTGTCCGGTCGGCAATGAGGGCTGCGACTGCACCCCGGGTGGCGCCTGCAATCCAGGCCTGCTGTGTCTGTCAGAGGTCTGCGTGGCGCAGTGCTCGCCCGGCACCGAAGCGTGTCCGTGCACCGATGGCGGCGGCTGCGACGTTGGCCTGACTTGCCTCTCCGACACCTGCGTCGACAACGGTCCCGTCGCCGACGGTGGCAGCGATGACGGCATGTCCGATACGGATGGCGATACCGGTCCGAGCTGCGGCAACTGCACCGCGCCCCCTGAGTGCCCCACCGAGGGCGAGGAATGCCAGTGCGATTGCGTCGAAGAGTGTGATGGCGACGACGCGATCTTCTGCCCCAACGGAGCGGGCGGATGCCAAGAGATTCAGTCGTGCATCAACGGCTGTGTCGAGAGCGACGACGGCCCCGAGTGCATTCCGGACGCCGACTCCGGCAGCGGCGGCTGAGCGGCTCCCGCACTTCGCATCCAGAGGGCGTCCCAGTGGGGCGCCCTTTGTCTTTGGTTGGGGCGATCTCGCCGACGCGTGACGCCGCTACTCCGACCGCGCGAGCTGCCGCCGCCGGACGAGCCGAAGCAACGTCTCGAGCAAGAGCAGGAGCATCGCGGCGAAGACCACCTCGCGCCACCGCGGCACCGTGACGGCGATCGTGTGCGCTTCGCCAGCGCGATCGGCCGCCTGAGCGATATCGACGACGTCGACGATGCTCTCGGTCGGGTCGACCTCGACGGCGAAGACGGACTCCGCCGACCCGGTGCGGGTTCGATAGTGCCCGGGCTCGAACGTCTCGCGAAATGTGGCCGCGCCGTCATCGTCGGGCGCTACGGAGACCTGCTGGCCGCTGGGCGTCGTCACGGCGACGGGCGCGTCCGCGCGAACGGTTCGCTCGGCACCGACGAAGAGCTGCGTTCCCGTGACGCCGTTGCTGGCGTCGGCCAAGTAGTCGATGAGACTCATGACCATCGGGACAAAGCCGGGTCGGAGCGGGAGGTCTGCCCAGTCGCGGTCGATCGAGGTGGTCAGCAGGGCGACACGGCCCGCGCCTACGTTGCGTGTGACGAGCGCGGGCGCGCCGGACGAAAACGAGAGCGCGATCTCCCGGTCGCGTGTCGTATCGGGCTCCAGCAGCATGATCCGGTTGGCGCGGGCGCCCGTGAGGCCAAGATCGCCGCCAAGTCCGCGGAACGCGGGGTGCGACAGGTTGGCGGGGGCGACGCCCTCGACGCGCGCTTCGGTGCGGCCGGGTGCCGTCCCCACCTGGACGGCCTCGCGCATACGAAGCGGCAGGACGGCATCGAGGCGCGCGTTGTAGCTGTCGGCCTCGACGCGATCTCCGACGGCGAGCCACAGCCCCATGCCGCGTCGGACTCGCTCAATGATGACGGGCGCGATGTCCGGCGCGGGAGCCCGGACGTTGGCCAAAATCAGGACGTCGACCGCGTCGAGGGCAGCGGCACCTCGAGTGCGTACGCGCTCCTCGAGCTGCTCGGGTGCGACGCTGCGGACCCGCAGTGCACGGCCCTCGTCGGCGGCAGCGGCGGCGGTCGCGAGGAAGAACACCTCGTCGTGCGCGCGGAGCTCGCTGGGATCACCGTTGACCACGAGCACCTCGACCGCGTCGTCGGCTGAGAGCCAGAGGTCTCGTCGGTCGTCGCTCGGCATGGCATCGGGGCCGTGGTCGACCAGAGCGACGGTGGCTGCGACGGGCCCCGTGGCTTCGAGGAGCGTGTGGGTGAACTCGACGCGCACGGCGTCGTTCGGGGGGAGGTCGACCACCGTGCGCGCCGCCTCGGCGTCGGCAATGAGCAGCGCGACGGTGACCTGTCGGACGGCGGTTTGCGGCTGCGCGTCTTCGGACTCGGGGTCGGGTGTGTCGCGGGGCCCATGCCTGGCCACGACGGCCTCGATGCGGATCGCGCGAGGGTCGAGGTCCGGTGCGGGAGCCCACTCCACGGACGTGATGCCGAAGTGCTCGATGGGATCGGCGTCGGCCACGTCGGCCGCGGGCACGGGAAGCACCAAAATGCCGCCGTCCGCCGACTCGGGCAGGGAGCCGAGGCCGCGCTCCGTTGCGTCGCCGACGGCGTAGACGACCCGCGGCCGACGGGGGTCACTGTCGTCGAGCAGACCCGCCGCGACGACGACTGCATCGGCCAGCTTCCACGCTCCTGGCCGAGGCGCGCCCGTCGTCCGCCACTGGGTCAGCGCCTCTCGAATGCGGTCGGGATCCGCGGAGAGCTCGATCACGGGCCCCCCCGGGTCGCTGGTGACGAGACCCACGCGTGAGCCGGCCGGGAGCGAGGCGAGCAGGGCGTCCACGCGTTGGATCGCGTGGTCGAGCATCGGCTCGCCACCGACCGCCAGCTCCATGCTCCGCGACGCGTCCACAAGCACGACCGCGTCGTGCGGTTCCCCGACCACCGCGATCGCAGACCGGTCGGTGGTGGACGGACGCGCCAGCGCGAAGATCAGCAACCCCAAGATCAGCAGGCGCACGATGAGCAGGGGCAGGTCCTGCAAGGTGCGTCGGTGCGTGACCGATTGGTCGGTCTCGGCCAGGAACCGCATCGCCGCAAACTCGACCCGTTGCGGGGGCTCGCGGCCAAGCAAGTGCGCTGCCAAGGGGACGCCGAGCCCGAGCAGCCCGAGCAAGAGCAGTGGGGCGACAAGGGTCACCGCAGCTCCGTGGGGAGGCCGGGATCGGCGACGCCCGGGGCGCCCGCGAGGCGTCCGAGAAGATCAACAAACGCCTCCGCGAGGGGACGGTCGGTCACCATCCGATGCAGGAAGATTCCCTCTGCTTCGCAGCGCGCTGTCTGCTCGCGAAGGTGGGCGCCGACCCGCTCGAGGTAGCGCGCGCGCAAGCTGCCCCCGGGCGCCTGCAGCTTTGGCATCACGGCGCGCAGATCGACGAACTCGAGCATGCGACGGTCGGCCCACGGAAACGTGACCTCGTCGCGGTGAAGCATCTGCAGCAGCACGACATCGTGGCGCTGCGCCCGGAGGTGGGAAAGACCGCCAAACAGCGCCGCTTGGGCCGCCTCAGCGTCCGGCTCGCCGTCGTGCCGCAGGTCGAGGAAGTCGCCCACGATGACGAGCAAGCTGCGCCGCGACAGGCGGGGCGCCACCGCTGTCATCAGCGGGCCCCAGGGGCATCGGCCCGCCGCGTCCGTATTGCACAGGTGGTGCGCCAGCGCTTGCAGACGCTCTTGGCCGCCGCTGGGTCGGACCAGCGCGTCATCGACGGTTTCGTTGCGTCCGATGGCGGCCGCGACCGCGTCGCCCTGGCGCTCGGCGAGCCAGGCCAAGCCGCCGACCACGGCCTGGGCATAGGCCCGTTTTTGTTGCTCGCCCGCGCCGTAGGCCATGCCTGCGCCATCGTCGACGACGAGCGTGAGTCGAAGTTCGTCTTCGCTCTCCGTCTGTCGCATGACCAGTCGCTGATGACGGGCCACGGCGCGCCAATCGAGGTTGCGAGGGTCGTCGCCCGGGACGTACGCCCGGTGGTCGCGGAAGTCAGAGCCGAGGCCCGCGCGCGCGGATGTGTGTCGGCCGTGACGACGGCCCCAGATCGGTCGCGACAGCGTCAGCGTTCGCGAGCGCAGCAGTTCGCGGAGATCGGCCGGGACGATCTTCGACAGCGCATTGTTTTCGGACCCGCCCTGCACCACCGCTCACTGTGTCCCTGGTTGCGGCACTGGCTAGGCCGGAACCGACGCGAGCACCTCGGCCATGACCTCATGGCTCGACACACCGCGACTCTGCGCGGCGAAGCTGCGGACAAGTCGATGCTCCAAGACGGGCCCCGCCAGGCCGCGGACATCGGCGACCGTCACGGCGGGGCGGCCGCCCAGTGCTGCGCGCGCCTGGGCCGCGGCGATGAGCTGCTGACCCGCGCGTGGGCCTGCGCCCCATCGCACCAGCTCGCGCACCGCGTCGGTGCAGCCGTCGTCGCTGGGCCGCGTGGCGCGGAGCAGTGCCACCACGTGGGAGACCACGGAGGGAGGCACGGGGATCCGACGCACGAGCTCTTGGTGGGCGAGCAGCTGAACGGGGGTGAGCACGGGCGACAGCTCGACTTGCTCGGCCGTCCCCATCGCGACGATCTGCTCCTCGCTCTGGGCGTCGGGGTAGTCCACCACGATCTGGAGCATGAAGCGGTCCAGCTGGGCTTCGGGGAGCGGGTAGGTGCCCTCTTGCTCGATCGGGTTCTGCGTTGCGAACACGTGAAACGGAGGTGGCAAGCGATGCGTCTTGCCGCCCGCGGTGACCTTGCCCTCTTGCATCGCCTGGAGCAGCGCTGCCTGTGTCTTGGGCGGCGTCCGGTTGATCTCGTCGGCGAGCAACAGGTTGCAAAAGACGGGGCCGGCCACGAAGCGAAACGAGCGACGACCGCCGTCGGCTTCTTCGAGGACCTCGCTGCCCGTGATGTCGGCGGGCATGAGGTCTGGTGTGAACTGGATGCGCGAAAAATCGAGATCCAGCGTCTCGGCCAAGCTCGACACGAGCAGGGTTTTGGCGAGGCCGGGCACGCCCACGAACAGACCGTGCCCGCGCGCGAACAGGCAGGTCAGCAGCAGCTCGATGACGCTGTCTTGCCCCACGATGGAGCGATGCAGCTCGTGCGTCAGCTGTTCCCGCGATAGCGCCAGGGAGCGGAGGGCCTCACCATCGTCGGCGGGCAGGGCGGTCACGGGTGAGGACTTGGCCACGGCTTTCGAGCGCGACTTCCGGGTCGGGTGACGCCGCAGTCGGTCGTGTGGGTATACCCGGCCTCCCCCGTTCAGTCACACGCAAGCGGACGGCGGCGTCAGCGCCGTCGGTTTTCGGCCGACGCGCTGCATATCGATGCGAGCGAGGCGCAGCAGCCGCGGACCATTTCCTACGTCAGTAACAGGAAAAAGCATGGAGGCGTTTGACGATTGTGCTTCTACGGGGCACATTTCGTCCGCTAGCGCCGAATCAGCATTGTACGGCAGGCGCAGTGACAATAGGTCCCGTACGGCGGGCACACAGAAAGCCAGAGCAAGTCGATGCCGACATTCAACGAAGTCCTCTCCCAGGTGAAGTCGCAGATCCGCGAGGTCTCCGTCGATGAGACCAAGGCCCGCGTTCAGGATGCAGGCGCGGTGCTTGTCGATGTGCGCGAGCGGGACGAGTACGAGCAGGGCTTCATCAAGGGGGCCGATTGGATCCCGCGCGGCTTCTTGGAGCTGAAGATCGAAGACGCGGTTCCCTCGCGCGACCAGGAAGTGATCTTGTACTGCGCAGGGGGCACCCGCTCCGCGTTGGCCGCCCGCTCCGTCGTGGAGATGGGCTACAGCAACGTGTCGTCGATGACGGGGGGATTCCGGGCCTGGAAGAACGCAGGCCACGACTTCGAGCGACCGCGCGTGCTGTCGGCCGAGCAGATCAAGCGCTACAGCCGTCACATCATGCTCCCCGAGGTGGGGGAGGCTGGGCAGGGCAAGTTGCTCGACGCCAAGGTGCTGTTCTTGGGCGCGGGCGGCCTGGGCTCGCCATCGGCCCTGTACGTCGCGGCGGCTGGCGTCGGGACGATCGGGATGGTGGACGACGATGTCGTCGACGAGAGCAACCTGCAGCGCCAAGTCCTGCACAACGTCGAGCGGCTGGGCATGCCCAAGGTGGAGAGCGCTCGCAAGACGCTCCAGGCCCTCAACCCCGACCTCAACTTCATCGCCCACGAGACCCGCCTGACCGCGGACAATGTCCTGGACGTCATCAAGGACTACGACCTCATCATCGACGGGGCCGACAACTTCCCCACGCGGTACCTGCTCAACGATGCCGCGCTCAAGCTCGGCAAGCCCGTCGTGCACGCGTCCATCTTCCGCTTCGAGGGCCAGATGACCGTGTTCCTGCCCGACGAGGGGCCGTGCTACCGCTGCCTGTACCCCGACCCGCCACCCCCCGGCATGGCGCCAAGCTGCCAAGAGGCCGGGGTGCTCGGCGTGCTGCCCGGGCTCGTTGGCTGCGTGCAGGCCACCGAAGCGCTCAAGCTCATCATCGGCGCGGGCACGAGCCTCTCGGGTCGGCTGCTGGTGTTCGACGCGCTGGGCACCAAGTTCCGCACGCTCAAGCTCCGCAAAGACCCTGAGTGCCGGGTGTGCAGCAAGAAGCCCGAAGAGATCGAGCTTATCGACTACGAAGCGTTCTGCTCCATCTAGGGGGCGGTTCGGGTTTTGCGGTTGTCTGCGGGCAAATGCGTTACCCTCGGCGCCGTGAAGAGCTTCGACGAGGTTGCGCGGTTCATCCGGGTCAACGAGGTGGGCCGCCGGGCCTACCTGACCACCCCGTTTGGGCGTCGGTTGATCTGCTACGCCGACCTGACCGCAACCGGCCGCTACCTTCACTTTGTGGAGGCGTGGATTCGGCGCGTCCGCCCGTTCTACGCCAACACGCATACGGAGGTGTCGTCGACGGGCCGCATCATGACGCGGCTGCGTGAAAAAGCGAGGAACGTCGTGCGCCAATCGGTCGGGGCGGGTCCCGATGACGTCGTGCTGTTCACGGGCGCGGGGGCGACGGCAGCCATGACGAAGCTTGTCGCGATCTTGGGGCTGTATGTTTCGGAGCCGTTGCTGCGCGAGCACGGCACGGGCAGCGAGATCCCAGAGGCCGAGCGACCCGTGGTGTTCGTTGGCCCCTACGAGCACCACACCAACGAGCTGCCGTGGGTCGAGTCGGTGGCCGACCTCATCAAGATTCCGGCCGACGAGGGCGGGCGCATTGACATGGGCTACCTGCGCGACAAGTTGGTCGAGTACGCCGACCGACCGCTGAAGATCGGTAGCTTCTCCGCGGGGAGCAATGTGACCGGCGTGCTCTCCGACGTCGAAACGCTCGCGCGCACGCTTCATCGCGGCGGTGCGTACGCGGTGTTCGACTATGCGGCGGCGGGTCCGTACGTGCCCATCGACATGCACCCCTCCGATCGCGAGGCAACGATCGACGCGCTGTTCTTGTCGACGCACAAGTTTGTGGGCGGGCCCCAGGCATCGGGGATCTTGGTCGCAAACCGGGCGTTGTTTCGCGGGAGCGTCCCGTCGCACCCTGGCGGCGGTACGGTGACGTACGTGGGGTCGGGGGACGGCGCCATCGACTACGCGACCCACCTCGAGGAGCGCGAGGAGTCGGGCACGCCCGCAATCCTCGGCGATTTGCGTGCGGGCACCGCGTTCTTGGTCAAGGACATGGTGGGTGCCGACCGCATCCTCGCGCACGAGGTGTCGGTGGCTCGCCGCGCCTTGGAGCGCTTGGGCAAGCACCCACGCATCGAGCTGCTCGGCCCCCGCGAGGCCGACCGCCTGTCGATCATCTCGTTCAATGTTCGCGGCCTCCACCACGATCTGGTGTCGGCGCTGCTCGACCACTTGTTCGGGATTCAGAATCGGTCGGGCTGCTCGTGTGCGGGCCCCTACGGCCACGCGCTGTTGGGGATCGACGAGGCTGGCTCCGAGGCCTTTCGTGGGCTCGTGCGCCGCGGCATCGGCGGGGTGAAGCCGGGATGGGTTCGCCTTTCGATCCCGTACTACGCCAGCGAAGACGATCTCGAGTTTCTGCTCTCGGCGCTCGAGTTCGTGGCGGACCACGGCCGGGCCTTTGTGCCGCGCTATCGGCTCAACTGGAGCGACGGGGTGTGGCGCCACTTGGATCGGCCGACGCCGGACTTTGAGCCGCTGGAGCTGACGGTGGATGCCCTCGAGGAGGCGGCGCAGAGCTTTGCGGCGGGTGACCACGAAGCGCCCATGTCCGAGCAGCAGGTCCTGGCCGAGCGAAGCGGGTACTTCGATGCCGCGCGGGAACTGGCCCGGACGCTCGAGGAGCGCTGGGAGAACGAGCGCCCGAACTGGAACGTGCCGACGGGCGACCCGGAGGTCGATGCGCGGGTGTGGTTCGAGTACGTGCACGCCAGCGACATGCCCGAGCGGACCCCCGACGCGGCACCTGCGACCCCCGCGGTCCGCATCGCCAAGTAACCCAGCAACGGTCAGGAGACATCGTGCGGCTGCATCTTATCGACGGAACCTTCGAACTGTTTCGCGCTCATTTCTCCAAGCGGCCGAGCCGCACGGCGGAGGATGGCCGTGATGTCAAAGCCACGGTCGGCGTGCTGCTCTCGCTCATCGGATTGCTGCAGGACGCGCGCGAGGAGTGCACGCACTTGGCCGTCGCGTTCGACAACCCGATTCGGTCGTTTCGCAACGACCTGTTTGCGGACTACAAGTCCGGCGAGGGCGTGCCCGAGGAGATCGCCGCGCAGTTCGACTTGGTGGAACAAGCCACCGCCGCGCTGGGCGTGGCTGTGTGG
>Ga0316189_10000616_pt1 | contig 35559 bp, 26 predicted proteins | sample LowCovwburrow_MG_FD_204930 | JGI IMG/M metagenome (GOLD analysis project Ga0316189, IMG submission 204930) | Coastal sediment microbial communities from Maine, United States - Lowes Cove worm burrow | ecosystem: Environmental > Aquatic > Marine > Coastal > Sediment | place: USA: Maine...
CATTGATACTTCTGAAAAATTATTGCTAACTACCTTTAATGAAACTAGTAAGAACTCAGGTTATTATGAGTATAACTACAAAAGTAAATCTGGAAAGCAACTTATAGATGGTCCTTATCGTTATTCTACACCTAGAAAGGCTAGACTTAGTAATGCAGTGATATTTACCAGACAATCATTTACTGAATTTCCAAATGTTAGGGTTTCAGATTTAAGTTTCAAGAATCAAACAGTTTTAAGCGATGCAAATCCTCAGCAAAAAGATTACAATTGGGGAACTGCAGAGCTGGTTAATTGGACATCTTTAGATGGATTGCCATTAACAGGAATGCTAATTAAACCTGAAAACTTTGATCCTAACAAGAAGTATCCAATGATTGTAAATTTTTATGAGAAAAGCTCAAACGGTTTATATTCTCATAGGGCCCCAAGTCTAGGACGCTCAACCATCAACTATAGTTTTTATGCAAGTAGAGGTTACTTAATTTTTAATCCAGATGTATATTATCGTGTAGGTTATCCTGGCGAAAGTGCTTTTAATTGTGTGATTCCTGGAATAACATCATTAATAGAAAAAGGCTTTGTAGATGAAGATAATATTGGAACACAAGGTCATAGTTGGGGAGGCTATCAAATAGCATACTTGGTAACAAAAACAGATATATTTAAAGCTGCTGAATCTGGTGCTCCAGTAGTAAATATGATTAGTGCTTTTGGAGGGATTAGATGGGATTCTGGTTTAAGTAGACAATTTCAGTATGAACATACACAAAGTAGAATAGGAGGAACGCCTTGGGATTATCCACAGCGCTATGTAGAAAACTCACCAATATATAATATGGATAAAGTAAACACACCATTATTAATTATGCATAACGATGCTGATGGACATGTGCCATGGTATCAAGGGATTGAATTTTTTGTGAGTTTAAGACGTTTAGGAAAACCTTCATGGCTTTTAAATTATAATGGAGCACGTCACTGGCCTTTAAAAATGCAAAACAGAAAAGATTTTAATATTAGAATGCAGCAGTTTTTTGACCATTACCTAAAAGCGGCTCCAAAACCTGTTTGGATGGAACGAGGTGTTCCTGCACTTGAAAAAGGAATCAATCAAGGATATGAATTAATTAAAAAAGATTAAACGATGGTAAAAAAAATAAATTGGGATGATGTTCCTTTAGAACAAGTCACAGACAAGATGCAGCGCAAAATGATTTATGGAGATAAGGTGATGATTGCAAGAATGAAGTTTAAAGATGGATTTCTAGTTCCACTTCACGATCATGTAAACGAGCAAGTAACACAAGTTGTTTCTGGCACTATTCGTTTTTGGTTTGGAGCAAATAAAGAGCAAACTATGGATTTAGGTCCTGGAGATTCTGTTGTAATTCCTGCTCATGTACCACATGAAGCTTTAATGATTGGTGATGTTGAGGAAGTAGATACTTGGTCACCAATACGAGAAGATTGGCTAGATGGAACAGATGATTATTTAAGAAAATAATCCATGGATTTAGGTATAAAAAATAAGGTTGCTTTTATAGCTGCCTCTAGTGATGGACTTGGCAAAGCTGTTGCTATGGAACTAGCAAAAGAAGGAGCAACAGTTATAATCAACGGAAGAAACAAAGAAAAACTTGAACAAACCAAACAAGTTATTGAGCAAGAATATAACACAAGTGTTCTGGCTATTTCAGGTGATTTAGCAGATGAGAAAGAAAGAGCTTCTGTACTAAAAACGATTTTTAGTAATTATGATACAATAGACATTTTAGTCACAAATACTGGAGGGCCACCTTCAGGAAAGTTTGAAGACTTGTCAATGGAGGATTGGGACAAGACTTATAAACTATTATTGGCAAGTACTGTATCACTAATAAAAGCTAGCATTCCTGGAATGAAAAAGCAACAATGGGGAAGAATCATTGCCATTACATCTCAGGCCGTGAAGCAACCTGTTGATAATTTGATTTTATCTAATTCTATTCGTGCTTCTGTTGTTGGATTAATTAAAACTTTAGCAAATGAGCTAGGTGAATATAATATCACAGTGAACAATGTGATGCCTGGATACACTAAAACAAACCGATTATTATCATTAATAAAAAGCAATCCTTCATTTGCTTCTGCTGTTGATGAGATTCCACTAAAACGCTTTGGTAATCCTGAAGAGTTTGCAGCTGCTGTGACTTTTATAGCAAGTGAAAGAGCTAGTTATATTACTGGAACATCACTGGCTGTTGATGGAGGTTGGATAAAAAATATATTATAAAATGACACATATCGATTTATCAGGTTTAAAAATATTACTTACAGGAGCTTCACAAGGTATAGGTAAAGTTACGGCTGCATATTTAATGGAAATGGGAGCACAAGTTGCCGTACATTATAATAGTAGTAAAGCATCAGCAGAAGGTTTAGTAGCCGAATATAGCACAACTAATTCTAAAATATTCAAGGCAGATTTGGATAAAGAATCAGAAGTAAAAACGTTATTTGAAAATGTAAAAAGAGAATTTGGTGCTATAGATGTTATTATTTTAAATGCAGGAGTAGCAATATCTCATTCAATAAATGAAAATACAAATGACTGGTTTACGGTTTGGAAGAAGACTATTAATATCAATCTCAATTCTGTTGGTTTACTCACAAAATTAGGGATAGACCATTTCAAAGAGCAAAAAGGAGGTCGTTTTATTTATATTGGTAGTAGAGCAGTATTTAGAGGTGAAACGGAAGATTATTTAGCTTACGCTGCATCTAAAGGTGGATTAACATCATTGGCTAGAAGTGTAGCACGCTCTTTTGGAAAAGAAAATATAAAATCATTTATTGTTTCACCAGGATTTACAAGAACCCAAATGGCAGACGCATTTATAGAAAAATATGGTGAAGAAAGAATTCTTAGTGAGATTTCTTTAAATGAATTAACCAAGCCATCTGACATTGCTCCATTAATTGCTTTAATGTCTAGTGGATTAATGGATCATGCCACAGGAGCCACAATTGATGTAAATGCAGGAAGTCATATAAGGTAAATCAACATTAATTACCTCCAAACCAATTTTTAAAAGCCGAGACACGTTCTCGGCTTACTATGATGTCATTTTCAGATGAAACATTTAAAACAAGTTTCAACCTGCTGTTAGAATATACTATAACATCTTTAATCGCATTTAGGTTCACAATAAAAGTTCTGTTTACACGCATAAAATATTGAACATTAAGCACTTCATTTAAATCTTCCAATTTATAATCTAAAATGAATTTTTTACCCTCGTTAGTTACCAAAAACACAGTTCTACCTTCTGCATAAAACATGGCTATTTCATTAGCTTTTATAGAATGAATATGATTGCCTAAACGTACCAAAAACCTATTCTTGTATGGTTTACTAGCAAATGTGTCTGCAACGTTTTGAATCGCTTCTGTAGATAAAAGCGATTTGAAGTTTTTAAATTTTGTAAGTGCCTTTGAAACTTCAGTGAAGGTTATTGGTTTTAATATATAATCTATACTATTTAGTTTAAAAGCATCGACAGCAAATTCGTCAAAAGCAGTTGTGAATATGATAGGCTTTTTTACTTCAACCAGATTGAATATTTCAAAACTTAAGCCATCACTTAATTGAATATCTGCAAAAATAATATCAATTGAATTTCCATGTTCTTTTAGCCATGAAACAGAATTTTCAACATTAGTTAACTTAGCAGTTATACTTATAGAGCTGTCATATTTTTTAATATAACGTTCTAATTTTTCAGCTGCAGGGAATTCGTCTTCAATAATTAATGCGTTCATAAATTCGCTTTAGTTATGAGTTTAGGAATGTTTATAGTTCTTTTCTTATCAAAATCTTCAATGTCCAGTTCAACTTTACTATAAATTGAATAATGTTTATCAATATCACTTAATGAGCTTGTATTAAAGTCAGCAATGATTTTGTCGCTTTTATTGTAACTCAAGGCTAAATGACTTTCGCTTTCAATAATATTAATATGCAAAGGAAGATCTGAAGCTACAATTGTGCTTCGTATAATAGTTTCAACTAATGATAATAAACTCCCTGGAATAACTAAAAAACTAGAATCAATCTGCTTATTAAGACTTACACTTCTAAATGGTAAGTAATTAAATAATTGCACCAGCTCATCCAAAACATTTAATTCTTCATCTATTAGAACAAGTTGCTTATTCTTTTTTGATAATATATAGCGATATACCATTGCCATATGATCAATAAGATCATCAACCTTATCAGATTTATTTCCAATTAAAACGATAATTGCTTCAAAACATTCAAAAAGTAAATTCGGATTTATACCTTTTTTAAATTGCATGAAATCATCTTCAACAAGTTGTTTTCTTATGTATTCGTTATTCAACTTTTTAGAATTTACTTTATATAAATATTGATGACTAATATGCAGCAATACATAAATAAGTGTGATACAGCAAAAAATGCTATTGAATAGCCATAATTCATCAATACTAGGTGAAAATCCAAGTATACTCTTATAATATAACGTAATTGAAAATGCTACTAGAATTGCACATAATAACATTGACCCTATCATTTGAATTATTAACTTAACTATAGGAGAAAGTGAGGAAGGAAGCCTGTTAAATAACAATAATAAAAGTCGTGAAAACTCTTGAATAACAAAAGAAAGACCAATACAAACATAGAGCTCTTGACCTAAAAATTGTTCTTGAAGTTGCTCTACATTATTATTAATAAGTAAGATAAGTAGATATACAATAACCCCGCTAAACACAGGACTAAACAAACGAAATAATGGATTATGTATAAACAGTCTATTCATCATCAACTATTATTGGAATTCTAACAGTGTAGTCGCCATTTCTTTCAATAGAAATTTCTCTGTTATGAATAAGTTTAAACCTAGAATTTATATTGTTTAACCCAATATTAAAGGAGTTTACTTTATTTGGTGCTTTTGTTATGTTGTTACTAATTACAATTTGATCTCGTTCTTCGTATACTTTTATTTGCAATGGATGTGTTTCAGAAACTTGATTATGTTTAGCAGCATTTTCAATAAGCATTTGCAAAGTTAAAGGCGGAATTTTATGATTCAAATTAGTATCTGAAATATCAATGGAGTACTTCAGAGAATTGCCAAAACGCGTTCCTAAAATCAACAAATAAGCGCTTACAATTTGCAACTCATCTTTGATCGTTACTAATTTTGAGTGATAACTATTAAGAGTATAATCATAAATTTTTGCAAGACCTCTAATGTACAGTTCTGCCTGATCAACATCTTTAAACGCTAATGACGAAATGGTATTTAAATTATTGAATAAAAAATGTGAACTTAATTGAGATTTTAATGCTTTAAGTTGTAAATCAAATTGTTTACGTTCATATTTAACAGTTTCAATTTGAAGTATTGAATACGAGTAATAGGAGTAAAGCGCAAAATAAATAACGTTATAGATAAGTATTAAAATGAAAAGAATGATTCCGAGCTTTATCAAATTGTTTTTATATAATTCCTCGTCTAAGTTGTTTTGTTCAATAAATTTATTATAAAGAAATACAAGACCAGAGACTAAAATGAAATTTGTAAGAAATAAAAGTAATATACCACTTAGAAACCTATTAACCAATTGAGATTTCCATGGGATTAATTTATCAAGTTTTATAGAAATAAAGTATGTAATATATGCTAGCATAACACCTCCTAAAGCACTTAGAATAAGTTTAGAGATATTATATGATTTTTCTTCTAAATTTATACTAACACCAAAGTAATTGTAAAGTAAAAGACCCAGAAACAGACCTAAAGCAACAATTATTACATGCTTTTTCACTAGTGGATTATTTAGTTGGTTAGTTAATATCATAGAACCAAGGTAATCAATCTATACCTAAATTATAAATCTAGTATGATCAACTACCTTGGAGCTTAGTAGTTAGTCAATTGCTTTTACTGCACGACCGTAATAATGGTCAGATCCAATAGATTTTGCTGCGGTTCTATATGCTGATTTCACACGTTCTGAAGATCCTTTTACTTTGTTTGCAAAAGATAATAGAACTTGAGACATATAATGGTCAGATTGTACATTTTTTAAAGATTCTAGAACTAAAATAAGTTGATCTTCTGAAAGATTCTGATTTCCCATTCTTTTATAGATAGTCGTTGCGTAATGGTCAGATTGAATACTACTTTGAACAATATCTAATAATTTACTTAGAGATGCTGAACTTGCATTCATTTTATTATCTAACAATTCATTGATGACTTCTGAAATATAATGATCAGAATTAATATCATTTAGGGTTCCTAAAAAGGAATCATAAGCACCACTTGACAAACCTTTATCATTAATAACTTTTTTTAAAATTTGAGTTTTATAGTGATCTGATTGAATGTCTTTTGACAAAGAAATAATTTTAGAAATATTCTGAGAATTCAATTCTCTATTATCCATAACCTCTGTTAAAATTTGTGTTACGTAATGGTCAGAATTTACACTTTTTGAAAGTTCAAGTAAACTCTCCATTTGGTCATCATTAATAGATTTGTCATTGATGACTTGCTTTAAAACACTCGTCATGTAGTGATCAGAATTTAAACTTTTGGCTGCATCGAGATATGCCGAGATGGTTTGACTATTTGATAAAAATGCTTTTTGATTACTCTTCAAGATGCTTGATAGATAATGATCTGAGTCAATTTCTTTTCCAGCGGTTTTAATGGTATTAACTAATTCACTGTCATTTAAATTCTTTTCAAGTAGTAATTCAAAATACTTTGAATTCACGTAGTCACTTTCAATACGACCAATTTCAGCAAGTACTGCATTTGCTCCTCCTTTTCCATAAAAACGATTCACACGTGATTCAGCGCCAATCGTAGTGGTTCTAACAATTTCTTGCATTACTTCTGCAAGCCACTTTTTGCCATCTGGAATAAATTCTTTTTCCTTTCTCCCTTCGTAATATTTTTTAATAAGGTTACCACTTCTATCAGACTCAATAACGATGCGTCTACGATTTCCAAATGATGATCTTTCAATTTCTATAAATCCACCACGAGAAATAGCTACGATGTCTTTATCATCATCAGAAAGTGTAATATCTCCTTCATACTCAATTTTAAAATCTTTACCATTATTTGTAATATGGATTTTACTTTTTCCATTATTATCAGTACTGGAATAAGATTTGCTCTTATTTGTTTGAGCATAAGAATTTGTTGGAAGTGTAACTAGTAGAGCAAAAAATGCTATACTGAAAATAAATTTTTGATTAATTATTGATTTTGTCATAACTGTTTGTTTATTTAATTGATGAGGCAAATGTATATGACGATAACAGTTTAAAAAAACTGAATGTAGTGAATTACATTATTTGTGTAGTGAATTGTAAAATCAAGACTTGGCATCTGTTAAAAACACCCAAGTGCATACAAATATATCTGGATTGTAATATATTTGTTAGACTAACAACAAGTGATTTCGTTTTATTTCGAAATATTCTAAACCAACCAACATGAATTACAAATCTATTCTTCAAAAAATAGGGATATTTAGTATCTGCTATTTGTTCGTCTTCAGTACATCACCTATCGAGGCTCAAAATCAAAACATTCCCAGTCCAGAAAGTTATTTTGGCTTTAAAATGGGAGCCGATCGTAAATTGGCACATTGGGATAAACTCGTAAAATATTATGATGAATTAGGGGATAAAAGCCCTAGAATGAAAGTGGTGCATATGGGAAAATCTACCCTTGGAAATCCATTTTTAGCCTTGTACATATCTTCTCCAGAGAATTTAGCTAATCTTGATGATTTGCAAAAAATTAATGCAATGCTAAGTGATCCTAGAGGTTTTTCAAAAGAAGAAATAGAAGCAGGAATTAAAAAGGGAAAGGCAGTAAATGTACAAAGCTTTGGGTTGCATTCTAGCGAGGTTGCGGCGAGTCAAACAGCGGCTGAGTTTACATATGACATGATAACTAGAACAGATGAAGAAATGCTAAATATTTTGGATAATACAATTTCCATTATTATACCATGTTTTAATCCAGATGGAGAGATAATGATTACAGAATGGTATAATAAAAACGTTGGCACAGAATATGAAACTGCAGGATTACCTTATTTATATCATCATTATATTGGTCATGATAATAATAGAGATGCGTTTATGCTAAATACGGTTGAATCTGCTTATGGTGCTAAAATAATATTTAGAGATTGGGTACCACAAGCATATATCGATCACCATCAAATGGGACAATATGGAGCACGATTATATGTGCCTCCTTATTCAGAACCAATGCGTCCTGACGCTGATCCTTTAGTATGGCGTGAAATGGCATGGTATGGAGCTCATATTGCTTATAAAGAAGAAGAAGCTGGGAATTCAGGAGTTGTTAATGCAGCAATATATTCAGGTTGGGGTCATTTTGGGTTTCATTGGATTACGCCATTTCATAATATTGCTGGAATGTTAACAGAATCGGCATCAGCTTCCTTAGCGACACCTATATTTGTGCATCCTGATCAATTACAAGGATCAAGTAGAGGTATGCCAAAATATGAAGCACAATCGTCATTTCCAAATCCTTGGAAAGGTGGTTGGTGGCGTGTTCGTGATATTGTAGAACAACAAAAAGTAGCAGCTATCTCTACGATTGATATTGCTGCTAGAAATAGAGAAACTGTATTGCGCAATGCTTATTTAAAAGCAAAACGCCAAACAGAGCGAGGAACTGAAGGAGCAACAGTTGCGTTTATTATTCCTGCAGAACAACATGATGCCATAACCGCAAATAAGATGGTTACAGTGCTGTTAAATCAAGGCATTGAAGTTCGTCAATCCTCTCAGGAATTTAGACACGAAGGACGTGTTTATGGAGCTGGAACCTACGTAGTGACCATGGCGCAACCCAAAAGAGGTGTGATTCGTTGGTTGTTGGGGCGTACTTTTTATCCTGATAATGATTTTACAAGATATAGAGACGGTTCTCCAATTAGACCATACGATATGTCTACAGATAATATTTCAGAATATATGGGAGTTCGTGTCGACCCTGTTGGAACTAACGTTGAAGAAAATTTTTCAAAAATATCTTCAGTAACAAATGCATCAAGTGTTAGCAAAGGAAAGTATGGCTATCTTATTGATGGAAAGCTTAATGAAAGTTTTGTTGCATTCAATATGCTTGTAAAGAAAAATATAGCAGTTAAACGTGTTAATAAAATTGGAGATGCTGTAAATGCTGGAGATTTTGTTGTATCTCCAAACGCAAACACTAATGTATTAAACGATATAGCTGCAAAAACAGGAGTTAGTTTTACTGCCTTAGAAACTGATGTCTCTTCAATTAGTCATACCGTTAAACAACAGCGCATAGGAATGTATCAGCGTTATATGGGCGGTAATATGGATGAAGGATGGACACGATTATTACTCGAAAATTTCCAATTCCCATATACTTCATTAATGGATAAAGAAATTAAAGCTGGAGGTTTAATAAAAAAATATGATGTTATAATTCTTCCAGATGATAGTGCATCCAGAATGACAGCGAAAAACATGAGCGATCGAGCTAAACAACGATGGGAATCCTATCCTCCTGAGTATAGATCAGGATTTGGTCAAGAAGGTGTAGATGCTTTGAAAACCTTTGTTGAAGAAGGTGGTACTTTGTTAACTTTTGCAAATGCTGGTGAGCTTCCTATAAAAGAATTTAAACTTCCCATTAGGAATGTAGTAGAAAATGTACCATCAAAAGAATTTTGGTCACCAGGATCTACATTAAAAATAAATATTGATAACAGCAATAGATTTGCATATGGGATGCCAAAAGAAGGCTTAGGCTTGTTTGTTGGTGGAAATGACGTCTATCAAGTTTTAACTTCGGCTAAAAATCATAAAGTAAGCCGTATCGCTACTTTTGTGGATAGAGATATTATGCAAAGTGGTTGGCTTTTGGGAGAAGATGTTATCGCCAATAAAGCAGCTATTGTCTCAGTACAAATGAAAAAAGGTCAAGTGGTGTTAATTGGTTTTAGACCACAACACCGTGTACAAACTCATGGTACTTTTAAATTTGTCTTTAACGCTTTAGTTAGTGGGTCTAAATAAAAGACATGTATTATTAAATTAATTCTATTTATCTAAATTAACAAAAAGGGAAAGCATGATAGCTTCCCTTTTTGTTTTATAAAAACGTTGTCCTAGATTTAGTTCTTAAATTGATCAGATACATTTTTAATTAACAGAATATAAATAGATTGAATTTCATTATTCGTCTAGTGAATTGTGATTTCCGTACCATTTGGCCATAATATTTTGTGCAGGCTTATGTTTAGGAGAGAAATCGAAGCTTTCAGAAGATCGCTGTTTATTGATTCTAGTATCCCATTGCCACAAAAAACAACCAGCAAACCAAGATTCGTTCCAAAAAGAATTAAATAAAGCTTCATAAGCTAATTGTTGAGCTTTTGTTGAACGCTGATTAATTATAAGATTTCCCAATGAATTCCATTCCCAAGGTTTTATAGTTGTGGCAGCATCGCTTCTATAACCAATTTCTGTAAAAAGAATTGGCTTGTTATGTGTTTTTGAAAAAGCTTTTAATACTTCTTTATGAGCTTTCCAACCTAGCTCAATTTCAGATAAACTAGGGTTTTTATGATTTGTTAATGGAAAGTATGCCTGTATTCCAATATAATCTAGTTCATCCCAAAAACTGACATGTTCAAATTCATCATACCAATTGGCTGCATAGGTGAGTTTCCCAGAGTAGATGGCTCTAATATCTTTAATAAGCTGCTTCCATTGTTCAGGCTGCTGTTTAATTGAGGTTTTCAATTCTGTGCCAATACATAATAAATCCGTACTAGTAGCTTCAGCCATTGTTGCATAATGAAGCATTACATTTCTATAAGTATTAAACCATTCATCCCATTCTCTTGTCGACTCTAAATCAATATCTGAACGCCAACCACTAGACATCCATAAGTGTGGTTTTAGCATAACATGAACTCCTTTATTATGCAAATCCTCAATAGTATTTATAAAAGAAGAATCTCTATGTGTCCAAACACCAAGATCTTTCTTAGTACTAATTAGTTTTGTTTGTTCATCCTTCTGATAAAAAAAAGGAATAACAGCGACCCATTCAATATTGTTCTTGACCAATTCATCAATATCATTATCATTTGATCTGTGCCAACCAAAGACGCTCATACCTCTAAATTTACTATCCTTTTTAAAATGATTAGTTGCCTTTTTTGAAGTGTTCTCATAAGAAGTATTCCATGAATATTTATATTGATCATTTGCGTTGTTATCGATGAGATAATTAATTCCAAAATACAAAAGTAGTATAGGAGATAAGAATCTGAAAAGAACCTGCTTGAACATTGTTTTAAAATTCTTATTCCTATAAACATTTCTAAAATGATAGATGATTAAAACTATAAAGTAAATAATTAGAAAAAGGACATGGAAAAAAATCACAAATTGTTTGTAAGTAAGCAATTCAATAAGTTGTTTGTATGATTCACTTATGGTTAAATTCTCTGTGAATGCTCTAACCAAAAACCACAAGCAAATTAGAAGCCAAGTAAATGCATAGACTTTTAATGCTAATAGTAGTAATTTTGAAACCTTATTCATAATTAGTAATTATAATAAATAAATTATTTATTTAGCTTAGCTTTATACTGAGGATGCATTAAGTTTTCAGCGCTTAAAATGGTATCTAGTTCTTCTTCTGAGAGTAATTTTTTTTCTAAAACTAGTTCTCTAATTGTTTTTCCTGTTACAAAGGCTTCTTTTCCAATTAAATCTCCCATATCATGCCCAATATATGGATTTAAAAATGTAATAATCCCAATTGAGTTTAGAACCATATTTTTAGTATGTTCAGCATTAGCAGTAATTCCAGAAATACATTTGTCTGCAAGTGTAGTACATGAATTAAGTAATAATTCGATAGATTCAAATAAGCACTGTGCTATCACAGGTTCCATAACATTAAGTTGCAATTGCCCAGCTTCTGCAGCAAAAGAAATTGTTACATCATTTCCAATTATCTTATAGCAAACCTGATTAACAACTTCTGGAATTACAGGATTTACTTTTGCAGGCATAATAGATGAGCCAGCTTGTAATTCAGGAAGATCAATTTCATTTAAACCACAACGTGGTCCAGATGATAATAATCTAATATCGCTGCATATTTTGGAAAGTTTAACAGCTGTTCTTTTCAAAGCACCAGAAATCATTACATAAGCACCACAATCTGAAGTGGCTTCAATTAAGTTTGCTGCTTTTACAAAACTAGCCTTTGTAAGTTGCGATAAATAACTTATAGAAATCTCTGAAAATCCCTTTGGAGCATTAACACCAGTTCCAATAGCTGTGGCTCCTAAATTGACCTCGAGAATTAAATCTCTGCACATTTTTAAGTTCTTAATTTCTTCTTTCATGTTAATTGACCACGCACTAAACTCATCTCCTAAAGACATTGGCACAGCATCTTGAAGTTGAGTTCTTCCCATTTTTATCACATTGGCAAATTCAGCACCTTTCTTATCTAATTGAGTAGTCAGGTAGTTGATGTTTTCTAACAATCTATTTATATAATAATAAGTTGCAACACGAAAACCTGTTGGATATGCATCGTTGGTAGATTGTGATTTGTTAACGTGATCATTAGGATGTAGCACCTCATAATTTCCTTTATCATAACCATGCATTTCAAGTGCAACATTGGCTATAACTTCATTTGTATTCATATTTACTGAAGTTCCAGCTCCTCCTTGAAATACATCTGTTGGAAAATACTTGGCATATTTTTCAAGATTATTCAAAATTTCATCACAGGAAGTGATAATCATTTCAGCCTTGTCTACAGGAATTGAGCCTATTTCTTTGTTAGCCATGGCGCAAGCCTTTTTGGTAATTACTAGACCTTTAATAAAAATTTGATAATCTCCTATTTTCGCATTTGATATCTGAAAATTATGAATTGCACGCATCGTATGAATTCCAAAATAAGTATCCTTACTAATTTCTAATTCACCTAGTAAATCTTTCTCTATTCTTGTATTCATCATTTAGGTTCTTTTATCATAAATTCATAGATGCTTTTGGAAATTTTAGCAAGTTGCTTTGTGCCTTTGTCAAAATTTTTCAAATTTTTTGATAACAATACCAAAACGTAGTTTTTATTATTTGGCAAGTACACAATAGCAGCATCATGGTGTACTCCAGTTATTGATCCTGTTTTGTGAGCAACTACAACCTCTTCTGGCAAGTATAACGGAATCATATCATTCCATTCTTGAGTTTTTAGTATAGATGTCATAGCTTCGCAATCTTCTTTTCTTCCTGCAGTTCCATTAGCAATAGCTTTCATGATAATCATTAAATCTCTAGCTGTAGTGGAATTACTTAAACCCAAATCATATGCCTTTTGATCTTCAACACCACGCAATACTTCAATACTTTCTGCTCCAAGGTCACGCATTGTTTGGGTAACTTTTTTAGCATCTACAATTTCAATTAACACATTTGTGGCAAGGTTACTACTAACCGCTATCATTGGCACCATGAGGTCATTTAATGTCTGTTTTGTTCCTATTTTACTGTAAATTACATCATCACTATCATCACCTATATCCATACTGTAAATACTTTCATCAACAATACTTTTAAACTCATTTATCAAAACAATAGAATCATTAAGGTTTATTAATCCTTCCTGTTGTTGTTTATAAAGTTCAATCATTACTGGAACTTTCATTGTGCTCGCTGCATGAAATTGTTCATCAATATTTATAAAGATTTGATTCTCTTCATTTGAAAGACCTAACAATGCCACAGCTATATCACCTTCAATTTCAGAAATTTGGTTTTCAACTGATAGCTTTAAATCATCAATTAGATTTTTTGTTTCTGTTTTGCAGGATATGATTGTAAAAAGACCAATTATCATTATCACAGACCTAGTGAAATTGTACATAATTTTTAAAGTTGATTCGATGCACTAATTTAGGCATAAATAAAATTAATAAGTAATTTGTTTTTCTAAATATTAGATGCTTAACTTTGACTTATAACCAACCAATTTTCTGTCTTATGAAATCTAGATTAAATTCTATACAATTATTATTATCTTTTTTTATTGCAAGTACGCTTTATGCTCAGGATTTTAAAGCACTAAAATTTCGCTCAGTAGGCCCGGAAAGAGGAGGACGCGTGACTACTGTAACAGGTACATCAATGTTGCCTGGAACATTTTACTTAGGCTCTTCTGGTGGTGGTATTTGGAAATCAAACGACTATGGAACGTCATGGAATAATGTATCCGATGGTTTTTTTGAAACACCTTCAATAGGTGCTATTGAAGTGGCTATTAATGATCCAAATATTGTTTATGCTGGAACAGGTTCAGATGGTTTGAGAAGTAATGTCATTAGTGGCAAAGGCATGTATAAATCTATAGATGCTGGAAAAACTTGGGGGCATATAGGTTTAAAAAATGTTGGTCAAATTGGAGCAGTAGAAATAGATCCAACCAATAATAATATTGTTTGGGTTGCTGCCATTGGAAATGCTTTCAAAGCAAATGAAGAAAGAGGTATCTATAAAACTGTTGATGGTGGACAAAACTGGGAAAAAGTATTATTCATTTCAGACAAAATAGGATTTGCCGATTTAGAATTGCTACCAGGAAATCCAAATATTGTATATGCAGCTGCTTGGAAAGCTGAACGCAAACCTTGGACTATTATTTCTGGTGGAAATAATGATGAAGGTGGTATTTATAAATCCATAAACGGAGGTAAAGATTGGATTAGGCTTGAAAAAGGGTTGCCAAAAGGACTTATAGGTAAAATTGACTTGGCAGTTTCATCTACTAATTCAAGTATATTATATGCTGTTATTGAAGCTCCTGATAAAGAAGGTGGTTTATATAAATCCGTAGATCAAGGGAAAACGTTTAAACAAGTTTCTAGCAATAAAGGATTAGTTAATAGACCTTTCTATTATACGAATATTGAGTTGGATCCTACAAATCCAGATATAATTTATTCTAATGCAAATCCATTATTAAAATCTATTGATGGTGGAAAAACGTTTAAGCGCATGAGTGTTCCTCATGGTGATAATCATGATATTTGGATTAATCCTAATAATCCAAATTTATTAATCCAAGCAAATGATGGAGGTGCTAATGTGAGTCATAATGGAGGTAAATCTTGGTCAACGCAATTTAATCAACCGACTGCGGAATTATATACAGTAGAAGTAGACGATCAATACCCTTATTGGTTGTATGCTGGTCAGCAAGATAATTCAAGTACAATTGCAGTACCTAGTTTTCCACCAAGTGCTATTCAAAATGCTGGAACAGGATGGATAATTAATACAGGAGGTTGCGAAACAGGACCAGCTGTACCAAAACCGGGAAATCATAATATAGTTTATGCTAATTGTAAAGGACGTTTTGGTGTGTTCAATAAACTTACTGGAATAGAAAAAGGCTATTACGTTGGTGCATCCAATATTTATGGACATAATCCAAAAGATTTAAAATTTAGATTTCAACGTGTAGCACCAATTCACGTCTCTCCACATAATCCTAATGTAGTGTATCATGGTTCGCAATATTTACATAAAACTGTGACAGATGGCATAGTATGGGAAACTATTTCGCCAGATCTTACTGCGTTTGAAGACGATAAGCAAGTAATTTCTGGAAGTCCGATTACACGAGATATTACAGGCGAAGAGTATTATAGTACATTATATTCAATAAGAGAATCAAAATTAGTAGAAGGATTAATTTGGACAGGATCAAATGATGGTGTTATTTCAATGACAAAAGATGGTGGAAAAACTTGGGCAAACGTTACTCCAAAAAATTTACTAAAAGGAGGAAGGGTTGAATCTGTTGAACCATCACAGTTTAATCCAGCTAAAGCATACATTGCAGTAGAAAGACATTTACTAGGTGATTCTAAGCCTTATATTTATAAAACTAATAACTATGGAGACAGTTGGGAACTACTTACAACAGCCTCAAATGGAATTCCTTCAGATTCTTACACTCGCGTTCTAAGAGAAGACCCTATTCGTGAAGGATTATTATATGCAGGAACTGAGTATGGTATGTTTGTGTCTCTTGATGATGGTAAATCATGGAAAAAATTTCAACAAAACTTACCAGTTACTCCAATTACTGATCTTAAAATATTTAGAGGCGATCTTGTAATCAGTACTATGGGAAGAGGGTTTTGGATTTTAGATAATATTACTTCATTAAGACAAAATGAAATTAATAATCTAAATGATGTAGCTCATTTATTTAAGCCAGATAACACCATTAGATATAGATATCCAAATGTTCGTAGCTCGTTTCCTAAATATCCAAGAACTAGTGTGATTATAGATTATTTCATTCCAAAAGACACAAAAGGAGGTATTCAATTAGAAATATTAAACTCAAATAATGAAGTTGTAAGCACTATTCTTAGTGATAGTACACAGTTAAAGTCTACAGTAAAAGAAGTTGAAGACATGAACTTAAGTCAGATACTTCGTTATGTGGATAAAAAGCTAGTTGGGAAACCAGGAACTCATCGCTTTGAATGGGATTTAAGGCAAAAAGGTGCTTGGCATAAAGATGCCAAAAAAAGATTTAAAAATGGCCCTATTGTTGCACCAGGAGTTTATATAGCAAAGTTAACAGTAGGAGAAAATGCTTTTGAGCAAAGTTTTGAAATACACATAGATCCAAGAGTTAAAGATGAAGGCATCTCAGAAAAAGATATCGCTGACCAGCTCATAATGCAGAACAAGATTATTCTATTATTATCAGAAGCAAGAAAACTTGAAGCAAGTATTGAAAAAGAAGCTAAGTCTTTAAAAGGAAAAAAAGCAAAGGCTAAAGTAAATCGTTTAGAAAAAATTAACTCTGTTTTAAAACAATTAAAAAATGACGAAGGTGCTTATCCACAGCAAATGCTATCATCACAAATTTCATATGTATTAAATATGATAAGCAGAGCAGATCAAATGCCTGGACAAGATGCTTTTGAAAGGCTTGAAGATTTACAAAACCAATTCAATAAGATTAAGGAAGAAGCAAAAAAATAAATGAGCAAATCGCACAACACACTGCTAATTGTAATCGCTTTTTTTTCCATTTATGTAGTTTGGGGATCTACTTATTTGTTTAATAAGATTGCTGTTGGTGAACTGCCTCCATTCATGCTAGCTTCGGTACGTTTTATATCAGCTGGTGTGCTCATTTTTATTATTGCTAAAATTATTGGAATATCAATTAAAATTAGTAAACGGCAACTCATAAACTCTGCTATTGCAGGCTTCTTGTTTTTAACTTTTGGAAACGGACTTATAGTTTGGGCTCTTAAGTATGTAGATAGTGGTTTTGCAGCATTAGAGATTTCTGCACAGCCCTTAGTTATTCTATTGCTGATGCGTATTCATCAAGGAAAGAAGATTCAATTAATGTCATTTATTGGTGTTGTTTTAGGCTTTATTGGTATATATCTTTTAGTAAGTCAAAAGCAAGTAATTAGCCAAGAGAATTCAGTAATAGGAATGATCATGATATTTGCTTGCATGCTAAGTTGGGCATATGGAAGTTTGTTTGTAGCTAAAGCAGAGTTACCATCAAACTTTTTCATAAATACAGGCTACCAAATGTTTACTGGGGGTATTATGCTCTTTATTGTAAGTATGCTGTTTGGTGAATCTTGGTCGTTACCAACTGAATGGAGCAGTGAAGTACAAATATCAATGCTATTGCTAGTATTATTAGGCAGTATAGTTGCTTTTACGTCATTTAACTATTTACTAAAAATTGTGTCTCCTGAAAAAGTTGCAACTTCTACATACGTAAACCCAATTGTTGCACTTATACTCGGATGGTATTTTTTAGATGAACAAATTACTTTTCAATCTATAATTGCTGCAGCAGTTTTACTAACAGGTGTTTACTTTATAAATACTAAAAAGAAATTGACAATATTTTCAAGGTTTAGAAGATAAGTTTTGAACTGTTATATTTGAGTCATGAAAAAAATCCCTCATAAGTTTAGAATGATTGTCTTTGTCTTTTTTATGACAATCTTTATTGGTCTTGCTCTTTCAGGACTTTTATTATTTAGAGAACAAGGTTTTATAGATGGATTTTTAAGTATCTGGATGGATAGATTTGTGACCATGTGGCTAACAGTTGTTCCAGTAGTTGTAGTTGTAATTCCTATAGTAAACTTTTTCACAAACAAGGTTGTAGCTTCTAAATAAATTTTCTAAGGATTTATTAAACTTTGGTTTGTAGAAGGATATTTAGGTTTTGATGGAAATTGTGGTTTCGGAACAGTCCCTGTTCGATATCGATTTAGTAAATAACAAAAAAAAATTAGTAAGAACTAACTATTCAATATAAAGCTTCTGACCAACCTTCAAGACTGAAGTGCTTCTTATATTGTTTGTCAAACAAATAGATCTAATAGAAACATTGTTACGTCTTGATATGTGAGAAAGAGTATCACCACGTCTAACAATATATAGTTTTTTTTCTCTTTCAAGACTAGCTAATGCATCATCTTTAGACAATAACATTTCTAACTTTGTCATACGCTTTGAGCTATGAAAATAAGGTTTAGTCCATTTACGAGTTACCCATATTTCTGAAGATCTAATTCTATTTGTTTCTCCAAATTCAAAAAGGTATTCTGGGTTAATAGCTACACCTTTATAGCTTGTAACTAAGTGTAAATGACTGCCACGAGCATTCCCTGTAGCTCCACCTTTACCAAGTATTTGCCCACCAAAAACTGTGTCATTAGCCTTAACCTTTATTGATGATAAGTGTGCATAAGCTGATTCTAAACCATTATAATGTCTTACTATTACTAATTTACCATGACCAGAGTTATATTTAGCAAAACGGACAACGCCATCTAAAATAGAAACGACATCATCGCCTCTTATTAAATCAATATCTATTCCTCTGTGTGCTCTTCTCCAACGCCAACCATATCTTGATGTTACAACCTTATTCTTTAAAATAGGTGAATTATAAATACTATCTTCAAATTTAATTTGGATGGGAAAAGTAACAGTTTCATCCTTATAAGGATTAAATACTTGATTATCCCAATGAGTAGATTTTATATCCATTGAATCTGGATTATTAATTTTAATTAATTCATTAATAGAATTATCTAAACCAATAAAAGATATACTTATTTGGCTATTGACAGATATAGAGAATAAGAAAAATAATAAAAACTGAAAAACTGCTTTCATTTAACTGTGTTACTTTTTTTGAAGGCTATCTAAAATAATTTAGATTCAATGTAGACTATTAGGATTGCGAATTTATAAAAAAATACACAACTCTAAAAGTTAGTGTTAAAACGTGTTAACAATTCGTTGAAAATTTTCATTTTTTGTAAAACATTCATTCCTTTAATAGTTTATATTTATAACAATAATATTCTAACAACCATCCATTATGCATTTATTATCTAGTCAATTGACTAAGCGTTTATTATTCTCATTAGCGCTAAGTTTTAGTATGTGTTCAACCGTATTTGGACAGACAAGCACACAAAATCAACAATATAGCGAACATCTAGTCGAGAGCTTAACATATCGTAATGTTGGTCCTTTTCGAGGAGGTCGTTCTACTACAGTTACTGGTGTTCCAGATCAAGCTTTTACCTATTACATGGGAACAACAGGAGGAGGTGTTTGGAAAACGACTGATGCAGGACTTACATGGCAAAATATTTCAGACGGCTATTTTAATACAACTGGAATTGGTGATGTTACTGTTGCTCCTTCAGATCCAAATATTATTTATGTTGGAACTGGTGAAGGTCCAGTAAGAGGAGTAAAAACATCACATGGTGATGGTGTTTATAAATCTACAGATGCCGGTGAAACATGGAAACATGTTGGACTTGAAGCCACAAGACATATCAGCCGTGTATTTGTTCATCCTAATGATCCAAATAAAGTTTATGTTGCTGCACAAGGAAATCCTTGGGGACCGAATCAAGAACGAGGGATATATCTGTCAGAGGATGGTGGCGATAACTGGAAAAAAATCTTATTTGTAAATGAAAATTCTGGTTTTGGAGATTTAACTGTAGATGCATCAAATCCAGATTTCATGATGGCAACTTCATGGGATTTTAATCGTAAGCCATGGGTTGTACAAAGTGGTGGTTCAGGAAGTAAAGTCTTTAAAACTACTGATGGTGGTATAACTTGGAAAGAAATAAACAAAGGACTTCCAAAACTAAAAGGGAAAATGGGTATTTCAATTTCACCTGCTAATTCAAAAATTGTCTACATGGCTATTGAAGCTCAAGGCAAAAGAGGTGGAGTTTATCGTTCAGATAATGCTGGGGAAAGTTTCAAACAAACTACAAATGATCCAACTACGTATGCACGAGCATGGTATTATATGCACATCATTGCTGATCCTACTGATGAGGATGAACTTTGGGTATTAAACAGTTCTGCAATGAAATCAATAGATGGAGGGAAATCTTTTAAAGGAATGAGAGGTAGTCATGTTGATCATCATGATTTATGGATCAATCCTACCAACAGTGATAATATGATTAATGGAAATGATGGAGGAGGATCTGTAACCATTAATGGAGGCAAAACGTGGTCAACCTTATTTAACCAACCAACTGGTCAGTTTTATCGCGTTATTACAGACAACCAATATCCATATCGCTTATATTCAGGACAACAAGACAACAGTACAATTGCTATTGATAGTCGTGTGGCTGACAATGGTATTGGTCAAATGCATTGGGATATTATGAGAGCTGGAGAATCTTCAACTGTTGCGTTTGACCCTGACAATCCTAGATATGTTTATTCTACCTATTTTGCGAGTAATTTTATAGAATGGGATCGTGATATAGACAACACTCGTATGGTTATGCCATATCCAGAGCGTGTAAGTGGAGAGCAACCTAAAAACCTAAAGTATAGAGCCAACTGGAATGGTCCAGTGATTGTTTCACCGCATAATCCATCAGTTATTTATTATGGATCTCAATACGTTATGAAATCTACTGATAGAGGAGTTAATTGGGAAGTAATTAGTAAAGATCTTACACGAAATAATAAAGACCATCAAGGAAAAGGTGGTTTTCCTATTTCTAATGAACAAATAACAGCAGAGAGTTATAATAACCTTTTCAATATAGAAGAATCACCAATTACTGAAGGTGTTATTTGGGTTGGCTCAGATGATGGTTTAGTGCACTTGTCAAAAGATGGAGGAGCTACTTGGGTTAATGTTACTCCAAAAGGTTTAAAAGAAGGTATTATTAATGTTGTAGAGCCTTCTCCACACGATGCTGCTACAGCTTATTTCGCCTTAAGTGGTTATAAATTAAATGACTTTACACCTCATATTTATAAGACCAATAACTATGGTGTGACATGGAAAAAAATTGTTAATGGCATTCCTACCAATACTTTTGCACGAACAATTAGAGAAGATCCAGATAGAAAAGGATTGCTATATGCTGGAACAGAAACTGGAGTTTTTGTTTCATTTAATGATGGAAATCAATGGCAGCCTTTACAAAATAATCTACCAGAAGTTCCTATTACAGATCTACGTGTTAAGCGTCAAGATTTAGTTGTAGCTACACAAGGAAGAGCCTTATGGATATTGGATGATCTAACTCCTTTACATCAAATATCTGAAAAAGTTGCTAATTCTAAGTATTACATTTTTAAGCCTAAAGACGTATTTACAGAGCTTTCCGTTGCTTACAGTGTTCGTGGTGGTCAAGGTGAAAATCCGCCTTCTGGAGTACAAATCAATTATGTACTAAATAATGAAGTTGATAAAGAAACAGCAATGTCAATTGAAATTATGGATGCTATCGGAAACATCGTTCATTCCGAATTTACCAACAAAGAAAAAATGGAATGTGATGCTTTTTTAAGACCTCAATTAAAAAAAACTAAGGGTTCACATCGATACCAATGGAATATGAAAATTGGTCGCTTTGATTGTATCAAAGAATTGACCACAACAAGTCGTAACCTTAGCGCTTATGATGCTCCACCTGGAAAATATAAAGTAAAATTTTCGATTGGTGATTTTGAACAAATCCAAGATTTCGAAATAAAAATAGATCCTAGAATTTTAAACAGTATTCCAAATGCTGAAAACGCATATGCAGAGCGCAATCAAATATCTAAATCTATATTAGTTGGAGCGACTGAAATGTCAAAAGGCGTTAGAAATTTACGGCAAGTAAATCAACAACTAGATTTTATTCTTAGCGTAGCTACTGACAAGAAATTAATAAGTGATGGAAAAAAATTAAATAAGAATTTAGATGATTGGATTGCTAAGATTTTACAAAAAGAGATTAGAACACAACAGCACAATTATCAGTTTGAAGCCAGATTATTGATTAAATATAAAAACTTTCTTAATTCAGTAAGCAAAGGAAATTTACCTGTAACTCAAGGAATGAAAGATGTATCAAGAGATTATCTAATAAAATGGGATAACTATGCTAAAGAACTTCTAGTTATAAAAAATCAAGATATTAAAAACTATAATTTGCTATTAAAACAAGCAGGTTTACCAGAAATTTACTGGCCATAGGTAGTATTAAACTTGTATTAAACCAACAAAATAATTTATCATGCGAATTATCAATGTCTTTATTTTCCTTTTTATAATAAATATATCTTTCTCACAGGTAGACCAATCTCTATATCAAAACCTTGAATACAGAATGATTGGCCCTTTTCGTGCTGGCAGAACAGTAGGAGCAGTTGGTATTCCTTCACAACCTAATGTGTTTTTTGTTGGTGTGAATAATGGAGGTGTTTGGAAAACTGATGATTATGGACGTACATGGAATCCTATTTTTGATGATGCACCAACAGGTTCTGTAGGAGATTTAGCGGTTTCACCTTCACATCCAAACGTCATTTATGTTGGAACAGGTGAAGGTCTTCATAGACCAGATTTATCGGTTGGTGATGGCATGTTTAAATCCATTGATGGTGGAAAGCATTGGGAACATATTGGACTTAGTGATATTCAACAAATTAGTCGTGTTATTGTGCATCCAACAAATCCGGATATTGTGTTCGTTGCAGGCTTGGGTCATCCTTATGGTGCTAATGAAATGCGAGGGATTTTCAAATCTATTGATGGAGGTAAGACGTGGAAAAAAACTTTATATATAAACCATAATACTGGAGCCATTCAAGTAGAATTCGATCCGAATAATTCTAATATCTTATTTGCCAATATGTGGGAACATCAAGAAGGGCCTTGGGAAAATGCCAAGTTTTCTGGACCAAATAGTGGCTTATTTAAATCTATTGATGGAGGAGAAACTTGGAGAAGAATAGAAAAAGGATTACCTAATGCTAATCAAGGGTTAGGTAGAATAGGTGTTGCAATTGCAATGAGCAATTCAAAACGTATGTATGCTACTGTAGATTCTAGAGAAAATGGTGGCGTTTACAAAAGTGATGATGCTGGTGAAAGCTGGGAATTATTGACTAGTGAGAGACGTCTTTGGGGAAGAGGCAGTGATTTTGCTGAAATAAAAGTACATCCAAAAAATGAAAATATACTATTTGTAGGTAACGTCGCTTCTTATAAATCTGTTGATGGAGGAAAAAATTGGACATCGATTAAAGGAGCTCCAGGAGGAGATGATTATCATCGTATCTGGATTAATCCTTTACAACCTGAAATCATGTTATTTGCAGCAGATCAAGGTGCTGTAGTAACGGTAAATGGAGGCGATACATGGAGTTCTTGGTACAATCAGCCAACCACACAATTATATCATGTATCAACAGATAATCAGTTTCCGTATTGGGTTTATGGTGGTCAGCAGGAAAGTGGAGCCATTGGAATTGCAAGTCGAAGTAATGGTGGACAAATTTCATTTCGAGAATTTATAGGAGTTGGCGCAGATGAATATGCTTATGTAGCTCCAGATCCAAAAGATTCAAATATAATTTATGGAGGCCGAGTCATTCGTTTTAATAAAAAAACGGGACAGTCTCAATATGTCGGTCCAGAAGTATTGCGCTCAAGAGATTATAGATATATAAGAACAATGCCTTTATTGTTTCATCCAGCAGATGATAGCATGCTGCTTTATGGAACTAATGTCGTTTGGAAAACACATGATGGTGGTCAACAATGGGAAAAAATTAGTCCAGATTTAACAAGAGAACAACCTGAAGTTCCAGCGAGTGTTGGAGATTACAAAACTGAAGACTTAAAAACGATGAGACAACGCGCTATCGTTTATGCCATTGGTCCTTCTCCTCTTGATAAAGATATTATTTGGGCAGGAACTGATGATGGCTTAGTACATGTTACTATTGATGGTGGAAAAACTTGGAAAGATGTTACGCCTTCAGAGCTTTCATCATGGGACAAAATTTCACAAATTGATGCAGGTCATTTTGAAAAAGGAACGGCATATGTTGCAGTAAATGCTATTAGAAAAGATGATATGAAACCTCATATTTTCAAAACTCATGATTTTGGAGTTACCTGGCAAGAAGTCGTTTCTGGAATGAATCCTTCAGGTCCTGTTAATGTGGTTAGAGAAGATCATAAACAAAAAGGACTTTTGTTTGCAGGTACAGAACGTGAAGTCTATTTTTCTTCTAATGATGGAACTACTTGGGAATCTCTTAGAATGAATATGCCAGCGTCTTCTATTCGTGATTTAGTAATTCATGATAACGATTTAGTCATTGGTACTCATGGACGCTCAATATGGATTTTGGATGACTTTGGTCCATTGAGAGAGCAAACAAGTTTAAAAACAAAACGGTTCCATTTATTTCAACCAAGTGATACTTATCGAGTTCGCTTTAACATGTTTAGTGATACACCATTGCCTCCCGAAGAACCCACAGGGCAAAATCCACCAGATGGTGCCATTATTGATTATTATTTAAATTACAAAGCAAATAATATAACTCTAGATGTTTTTGATCAGAATGGGAATAAAGTCAATTGGTTTTCAAACAAGGATAAGGAAGAAGAATTAGATTCTACAAAAATGCAGCATCCTACATATTGGAAGCGACCATTTATGGCATTATCTACTGAAAAGGGTCACCAAAGATTTGTTTGGAATTTGCGTTACAAAAAACCTAGAGGAGCAAACAGAGGTTATGCTATTGCTGCTGTACAATATGACACCGAAAGTGGCCCTGTTGGACCTTTTGTAGCTCCAGGTGATTACAAAATTCGTCTTACTGTTAACGGCAAAATATTAGAACGCAATTTGAAAGTAAAATTAGATCCTCGTTCAGAAATGACTGATGATGCTCTTAGTTCACAGACTGAACTCTCCTTGCAATGTTATAACAATTATGAAAGATTACAAGTCATTAGAGAATCTATAGATAAAATACTAAGTACAAGTAATATCAAAAACGATGAACTATTAATAAAGTTCAGAGGTCGAGGAGCTCCAAATAATGGAGATGTTATATATGGAAGTATCTCAGAATCAGATTTAATAAATGAAACCATTGTTGGACTTCAATCTAAATTCTTATACATTATCAATGTATTACAAAATGCTGACGCCAAACCAACCCTAAAAACTAAAGAAGCTGTAAGTATGCTAAGTACAAGACTAAAAGAAATGGAAACCCTCTGGAAATCAGTAAATAATTGAATCAAAAATTTCTGGCATCATATTTGACTACATTATAGTAATTAATAAATTAAATATATTACAATGAGTAAAGGAACAGTAAAATTCTTCAATGACGCTAAAGGTTTTGGATTCATATCTGAAGAAGGTTCAAACAACGAACATTTTGTTCACATTTCTGGATTAATCGATGAAATTCGCGAAGGCGATGAAGTTGAATTCGATCTTGCAGAAGGTAAAAAAGGATTAAATGCAGTAAACGTAAAAGTTATTTAACACATACACTTAAACTTTGTTAAAAGTCTACCACAATTGTGGTAGACTTTTTTTATTTCAATAAAATTAAACGCTTAAAGCAGAACGATTTCTTAATTAACAGTCATTATCTTTGCAAAAATTAAATTGCATGGCAAATCAACAAAAATCTCAAAAAGCTATTTTAGAAAAGCTAAACATAACTACGCTAAATCCCATGCAAGAGGAAGCGCTTTTGGCAATTTCTTCAGTAGAAAACACAATTCTATTATCTCCAACAGGAACAGGTAAAACCGTTGCTTTTTTGTTGCCAACCATAGAAGCACTAGACCCTGAATGCGAAAATGTGCAACTCTTAATTTTAGTACCATCACGTGAATTGGCAATTCAAATAGAACAAGTGATACGTGAAATGGGCTCTGGTTTTAAAGCCAATGCAGTTTATGGAGGTAGACCGTTTTCAAAAGATAAAATAGAATTAACTCATGCTCCAGCTATTTTGATAGGAACTCCTGGTCGTGTTGCTGATCATTTAAGACGTGAAACTTTCATCAGTGAAGACGTGAAAACTTTAGTATTAGATGAGTTTGATAAATCTTTAGAGATAGGTTTTGAAAAAGAAATGAGTGAGATAATAAAAAATCTCCCACATATAGAAAAACGCATCCTTACATCTGCAACTCAAGATATGGAAATTCCTAGTTTTGTTGGATTGCAAAACGAAATAGTTATCGATTATTTAGATACTCAAACTTCTAATTTAGAGGTGAAAAAAGTAATGTCTCCTGATAAAAATAAGCTTCAAACTTTAGTAGATTTATTATATCATATTGGTAATGAGCCAGGAATAATATTTTGTAATTATAAAGATACCATTAGATATGTAAGTGATTTTTTAACCGACAATAAAATTGCTCATGGTTGTTTTTATGGTGGAATGGAGCAAATAGATAGAGAACGAGCACTGATAAAATTCAGAAACGGAACGCATCAAATTATCATTGCTACAGATTTGGCAGCACGTGGATTAGATATTCCTGAATTGAGTTACATCATTCATTATCAACTTCCTTTGAGAGCTGAAGAGTTTACGCATAGAAACGGTAGAACAGCACGAATGAATGCAAAAGGAACCGCTTATGTTTTGCAATGGCAAGATGAATATTTAGCTGAATTTATAAAAACTTCTCAGATTCAAAAATTAGAAGGAAAACAATCACAAATAAAAAGTCAATGGGCAACTTTGTTTATTTCTGGAGGAAGAAAAGATAAAATCTCAAAAGGCGACATTGCTGGATTATTTTTTAAACAAGGTCATTTGGAGAAAAATGAATTAGGCATTATCGAGTTAAAGCAAGATTGTGCATTTGTTGCAGTACCAAAATCAAAGGCTTTAGCACTTGTTGAAAAAACAAATAATACGCGTTTAAAAAAGAAAAAAGTACGTATTTCTCTAATTTAATAATCCTAAACTATAATTTAGAGCTATTTTTTAACCAAAAAAGCCTAACATTTAGCATAACGACAAACTTTTATTAGTTTAAATTAAAGGAAATAAATATCTTTGAAACATAATATATAAATCAGTTAATACATTTAATACTAAGAATGGCAAAATCGCAGCAGACATTTAATAAGAGTGAGAAAGAAAAAAAGCGCTTAAAAAAGCGAGAGGATAAGAGAAAGAAAATGGAAGCTCGAAAACTTGAAAAAGAAGAAGGAGGAAGTAAAGGAATTGAATTTGCATATGTTGATCATAATGGGAATTTAACTGATACTCCGCCAGACCCTTCTTTGAAAATTAAAGTGAAAGCTAAAAACATTGAAATTAGCATTCCAAAAACTTTGGAAAGTGATAGAGTAGAAATTGATCCTGTTAGAAATGGGAAAGTTTCATTTTTTGATACTTCAAAAGGGTTTGGATTTATTATAGATTCTGAAAACCAAGAAAAATACTTCACACACGTCAGTGGTTTAATTGATGAAATAGCCGAAAATGATAAAGTATCTTTCGAACTTGAAAAAGGGATGAAAGGTATGAATGCTGTTAAGGTTACATTACTTAAATAAATCTACTGTTTTTTTACAAGATTTTTTATTAGCTCAGACTAAAAAATGATTTTTGGTTATAGTTTCATTGGTCTAGTTTAGCATATATATTACCTATTTATTCATTTCATCGATTCATCGATGAATTTTTCCTTTCATATAGACTCAAAGCCATTCATCGTAAATATTTTACGTTCATGTGATTTTCATACTTATACTAGTTTACTTAGTTAATTTCGAAGTGATTAACAAATAAACAGTCCCATGAGAAATTTATTTACACTTCTATGTTTAGCCTCTTTTACAGGATCTTTTACAATAGTTTCTGCGCAAGATTCTGATTATTTAAAACGCAATCCAATTTACGATTATTCAGAAACTCAATTAAACAATACAGACACTATTGCTGGGTTTGAAATGGCTGCTAACAAACTTAAAATTACTGGAACCATTTACCAAAGTGATGGAGTGACACCAGCAAAAAATGTATTATTGTACATAGAACAAGCTGATGAAAATGGAGACTACCAAATAAAAACAAAAGATAACAAACGTTATATGAACCATAGAGCTTGGGTGAAAACTGATGCTAATGGGAAATATACATTTTTCACTTTTGTTCCTGGTGCTGCTATTGACCCAATTACATATCCAAGAAGAAGAGGTCTAAAAAAAATATATCCAATTATAAAGGAATCTAATAAACCAGAGTACAACCTCGATGCATTGCTTTTTGACAATGATCCTCAGTTAACTAAATCTTGTCGTAAAAGATTGAAGAGAAAAGGAATAGATAGTATTCTTAAGCCTGTGAAAAATAGTAGCTCTTTAGAAGTAGTAAGAGATATTGTACTTGAGGGAGATATTACTACTGTATCTAAGTAGACATTTATTAAACACATTCTCTCAGAAATGAATAGCATAAACTATTCTTTCTTCAATTTTTTTAATTGTTCTTTTGCACTACTAAGCTCTGGATTAACCTCTAAGGCTTTGGTATAATATTTTATTGCATTTACCCTGTCATTATTCAATAAATGGGCTTCTGCATAGCTATCCCACACATTGCCAGAATTTTCGAAATATTTTGTGTTTAGCTTAAATATGGCAATGGCTTTTACCAGCTCATTATTGGATACATAATTATATCCCAAACTATTAATATTAGATTCTATAGAAGTTAGCAAGGCTTCATTATCATGATTATCAGTAATCAATTGCTTCATTTTTGCCTCCGTAGTATTATCTAATAAGGATTCCTTTAAGAGTAGCTCAATGTTTTTCAATGCTGCATATTTAGCGGCAATTTTACTCCTTAGGCCATCTATTTCTTCCATACTTATCCATTTGCCATTCGTAATGACACCATCAATGCGCTTTGTGTTTCTTATGTCGTCTAGCGGATTTTTTTCTAAAAGAATCATATCGGCTATAAATCCAAGTTTAATTTGACCAAAATTTGAATCTCGCAGGTTATGTGCTTCAGCAAATTGCCCAGCATTTTTTGTAGCAATAGAGAGCACTTCATAATTAGTCAATCCTGCCTTAACTAATTCTGTTAATTCGCGATGCACAGATTTACCAGGAAATAACCCTGCTTGTGTAGCATCGGTTCCTAAGAGTTGTAAGATTCCCGCTTTTTGAAATTTATACGTAAGATCTAATGATAGCTCATATTTTTGTTGATCTCGATGAATAAAATTTTCAATATTTGATCTTCTATTTATATTACCGCTTATAAACTCATTGCGAATAAGATTTGGAGCCACGTATTTAATTTCGGAATCTGCAAACAAAACATCGACATCGTCCCACATAATAAAATCTGTGAAGGCGAATGAAAGATTAGGAATAATAGCGACGTTATTTTTTTTAATTGAGGTAATTAAATCAGGAATTAGAGACACGTCCAGTTGAAACTCCTTATCATAAGTACTTGTGCTCCTTGGACCTTTAAAGTAAGTGAAAAATAATTCTTCGGTGTGGACAATCATATCCTGACCATTATTGATAGCATGAAGTGCATCGTACTTTCTTGGTAAATGCCCCAATAATGGAAGTCCAACGCGCTCCGACTCCTTCACAATAGCATTGAAAGCGGTTAGAGGGATATTGTTATATATTTTAATGAAATCATAGCCTTCATTTTTAAGATTATTCACCAGTTCAATAGCCCGTTCTGGAGTTTTTATTCTATAGGCGCCGCCTGAAGCAGGAGGATCTCCGTCTAATATTCGTTTGGTGGTATAAATATTTGGGCCAATTAATGTCCCTTTATCTATCTCATTATTATACCTTAAATTCTCTTTTCCTTGATTACTAGAACCACCCAAATGCATCACTGTCGTCACACCATAAGCCAAATAGTTTACGAGTTCATCTTCATTTCTTAAATGCACGTGCATATCGGCAATTCCCGGCATTAAAAAGCGTCCTTTGGCCTCTATAATTTTAATATCTGAAGAAATGACAACGTCATCAGAATTCCCAATTTTTGTAATAATTCCGTCAGTAATAATTAAAGTTTGATTTTCTAGAACCTGTTCCTGATCCATAGGAATAATAGTTGCATTTTTAATGGCAAGGTTCTGTGAAATCAACGAACTAGAATAGCAAATAAGCAAAAGTAAAAGCGTAGAGGTTTTCATAAAAAAAGGAATAGTGGTTTGTATAATGATGAAGAAATCATTTGATTGTTACAAATAATAACATTGATTTATCTATTTATGAAAGAGAAAATTATTTAAAAAAATAATAAAAATCGTATATTCAAGGATTAATAATCAATCGAAAAATGAAAAAAATATTAATAAGCCTAGTTTTTATTAGTTTTCTTTTCTTAAGCTGTTCAAGTGATGATTCTAAAGAACAAATCAACGAAGAAGAACTAATAACCAATAAGTTACAGGAAATTGTAGATTCAAAAGTTGGCACAAATAAATTAGTTGGAGTATCTATATCAATACGCATTGATGGAGAAGAACGTTGGAGTTTACAGGGAGGAATATCTCAAACTGACCAGCCAGTTGAAAGTGATATGAAGTTTGGAATTGGCAGTATAACTAAACCTGTAGTTGCTGCAACCATAATGAAACTTGTCGATGAAGGAATCCTTTCACTTGAAGATTCCATAGGAGATTGGCTTGATTTAAACTCACCTAATGTAAATAATACTGTTACAATTTTTCAACTATTAAATCATTTTACTGGAATCGATGGCTATATGTATACAGAGTTGTGGGAAAGAGCGGAAGCAAATTTAGAAACACCTATTCCACAAATAGAACTTGTAGATTATATTGGATCACCAAGTAATGAACCAGGAGTAACTCATGAGTATTCAAATTCAAATTACTTGTTATTGGGTTTAATAATTGAAGAAGCTACTGGAAAAACAGTAGGAGAGGTCATGAGAGAAAAATTTTGGACACCGCTAAATTTGACCAATATTTATTTTGGTGCAAACGAAGTCATTCCTGAGCCTATTTGCACGCCTTGGAGAGATAATAATGGTGATGGAGCTCTAGAAGATATCAAGGATGATTTTGGTGCAGCTTTTCATAGTATTTTTTATTGTGCTGCTGATGTATTTTCTACTGCTTCTGATTTATCGATGTGGGCAGAACATTTATATGGAGGCAATGCAATATCTGAAGATTCAAAACAAAAGATGATGACATCTTATTTTGATTATGGTCATCCTATATATATTGGATATGGACTTGGTGCTCGTAAAAATATTTATGCTGGTAAAGTAATGTGGGGACACACTGGAGGTATGAGAGGCTACGGCACACATATGTTTTACAATTTGGAGAAAAGAGTGAGCATAGTATCCTTAAATAATCAAAGTCGATCAGAAAATGGTCCAGTTTTAAGACATGAATTGGTAGAAGAATTATTAACCGTAGTGTTTAATTATATTGACAACTAAGACCAACATTATAAATTTTAATTTCTCATCACTTCAGCATAGTCATTAGAGCTTCCTTATATTGAGATCCAATTGGAATCTTGTTTTCTCCAATTACAATAAAATCTGTGGCCACCGAGTCTATTTTTGTGAAGTTAACTATAAAGGATTTTTGAACTTGTATAAAATTTTCTGACAAAGTATCCAAAGCATTAGAGATACTTTGGCGAGCCATGATTTTTTTTCCAGAAACATAATAGTAGATATAATTTCCATCTTTCTGAAGATAACTAATTTCATCTAGTGTGATTTGATGTGTTTCAAATCCGCTTTTTATGAAGATGGTTTTAGGCTCAAAACGATCGTTTACCTTTTCAATATTCACATCTTCAAATTTATTTGACAACTTTGTTATTGTCTTTGAAAAACGTTCTAAACTAATTGGCTTTAAAAGATAATCTATGGCATTGACATCGTAGCTTTCTAAGGCATGTTCAGAATATGCCGTAGTAAAGACAATGCTTGTTTTTGGTGAAATCATTTTAGATAATGACAGCCCACTTAAATGGGGCATATTAATGTCTAAAAACACAATATCAACAGCATTAATATTTAAAAACTCTAAAGCTTTTAAACCGTTTCTAAAAGTAGAAACCAATTCAAATTTCGAAAAATGAGATAAATACGAAGCAATAAGTTCTATTGCCTTGGGTTCATCATCAACTATTATTACTTTCATCTGTGTTAATTATGAGTTCGACATTATATTCATTTTGAGTTTCGCTAATTTTGAGTCTATGCTTGTTAGGATATGCCAATAGCAAGCGTTCTTTAGTCGACTTTAATCCATAACCACCAATATTGTCTAGATCAATTTTTGGAGGAATAGAGTTACTAATTTTAAAGATGAAATTTATTGGATTAGTAATGTCAATATTAATATGGACAAATGAATTAAATTCGGGTTGTACTCCATGTTTAAAAGCATTTTCAACAAAACTCAACAAAATCCCCATTTCTATTGATTGATTTTCGTTATCACCAATAATATTCATTTTAAAATCAATTTCATCTTCTTCAAACCTTAGTAAATGTAACTCTGAAAAATCCTGAATGAACTTTATTTCTTTAGAAACAGGCACATGGTCACTTTTGTTTTCATATACCACATAACGCAGTAATCCGGAAAGCTTATCTATACTCTTTGCTAATTTCGGATTGTTAACTTGATCAACCATTGATAACAAATTATTCATGGTATTAAAAAGAAAATGCGGATGTAACTGAGAACGTAGTAGGTTTAGCTCTGCTTGCTTATTTAGCACTTCCAAATTTCTTTTATCAACTTCCATTTTACTCCACGCCTTTATTAATCCGTAAGCTATAGCTATTGTTGTGTAAAAAATAAAAATACCATACCAAAGCGACGGGAACCATACTATATGAATATAGGCTTTAAAGAAAAGCATAATAACAATTACATATAGGCCGATAAATAAAATAGCCACAACAAGTAATTTTATAATGAGGTTAAAAGCTTTTGATTTATCGGTAAGTCTTTGTGTAAAATATAATTGCAAATAAAAATAAAGCGCAAATATGGGTTGGCCAATGACAAAAAAAGAGATGAGCTTACTACTATGTTTAGTATTTCCAGAAACTACTCCTCCCGAAATATCCACTACATGTTCTGTAATAGAAAACGAAAAGATGATTAACCATGACGTAAGTATCCAAAATACAATATTGACACCTATTTCTATCCGTTTTTTATTCATTTGGCTAAGATATGCTATAAATGTCTTCCATATTTTATCTGGTATGAAAACCCATTTTTCTGGTATATAACATGAATCTAAAATTACATAACTTTTTTTTATGCTTTCATACCTTTGATTTTATCTCATATAACTTGAACCATTTTATGACGGCATTTGGTTATTTATTTGTAACAGAAACTAAATTTTAAATCAGTTAAAAATGAAACGAATAACAATTATTCTAGTATGTGCCATTTGTTTACTTGCAAGTTGTAATGCACAAAATCAATCAAAGATAAAAAACATTGAAAATCTTGAAGCCAATGTTGATGCTTTAGTGAACCAATACTTAGGCCTTGATATATTTTCAGGAATAGTATTAGTTGCAGAACAGGGAGAACTCAAGTATCATAAGGCATTTGGGTTAGCAAATAGAGAAACCAATACGAAGAACACATTAAACACTAAGTTTGATATTGGGTCGATGAACAAATCATTTACCAAATTGGTTATTCTACAACTTTTGGAAGAAGGAAAACTAAAAGTAACGGATAAGCTTGGTCAGTATATTTCTGGATTTCCTGATGTAGCTGCCAATAAAATTACAATTACCGATTTATTAGATCATTCATCTGGGTATGGCGAGTATTGGGGACGTGATTTTAACGATTTACCAATTGAGCAAAAAAGAATTACAGGATTGGTAAAACGTATAAAAAAATTAAGATTAGAATTTGAACCAGGGACGGACACCATGTATAGTAATTCAGGTTATGTGTTATTAGGAGCTATCGTTGAAAAAATTACAGGTGAAACCTATCATCAAAATGTAATAGAACGCATTATTAAACCATTAGGAATGACCGAAACTTATGTAGTCGATAAACACGAGGTACCAGACAGAGCCATTGGGTATTATAAAGATATGAAAGGAAATATTTTTAACAACTTAGGCTTTACCGAAGTTCCAAATCCTGATGGTGGATTTCAATCAACTCCAAGAGATATTGTAAAATTTTATTATGAATATTTTTATGGCTCCACGTTGTTAAGTAAAGCAACTAAAATTAACGAAGATTTTTTCGGTTCAATGAATAAAAGAAAGACAACTGGAAAGGCTAACCTTATGGCTGGTGGATTTCCAGGAGCCAATACGGCATATTTAGAGATTATGAGAGACGAGATTAGTATTATTGTTTTTGCTAATATGGATGAACCTGTGGCGGAACAATTAGCTTCTGGAATTCTAGCATTGGTAAGAGGAGAAGAACCTAAAACCCCATCACTTCCTGCCAATCAAAATGTATATAATCATTATGTTAAACATGGTTTACAATATATAGAGGAGCATTTTACTAGTTTGATTTCAAACTTTCATCCAGAAGATCCCAAGGGGTTAATTCTTAATGGAATTGGATATGGTTTTCTAAAGGATGGAAAAATTGACGAGTCCATAAATTTTTTCAAGCTAAACGTTAAGTTATTCCCAGAAGATGCTAATCTATGGGATAGTTTAGGTGAAGGTTATCTTACAAAAGGTGACAGAACAAAAGCTTTAAAATGTTATAAAAAAGCACTAGAAATAGATCCTTCTATGGAATCCACTAAAGAAAAAATAAAAGAATTGAGTCAGTAATGAAAACTTGGCAAATACTAGATGAAAAAAGTCTATGCTTTATTTAGCATAGATTTTCTATATAAAACTTTGAAATAGAGATATGAAGTCAATTAAATCAAACTCCAATACTTAAAAAAAATAAAAGATTGCAGTAAGTCATTACTAAAAAAATAAAATTTGTAGCTTTAAGCATAATTTAAAAT